>Ga0222713_10001163_pt1 | contig 30093 bp, 31 predicted proteins | sample C33_649DmetaG_FD_165061 | JGI IMG/M metagenome (GOLD analysis project Ga0222713, IMG submission 165061) | Estuarine water microbial communities from San Francisco Bay, California, United States - C33_649D | ecosystem: Environmental > Aquatic > Marine > Unclassified | place: USA: California... | reverse complement strand
TAATCCACTTTGATAGATTATGAAAGATTCTCTAGAGCCAGAATCATTCTTTCTTGAACTTTTTGAAGGCCCTTGGTTGTTCTAATCATTACTTTAAAATCAATAATTTTTGATTCCTTGCTTATAGTAATTAAATCCACACCATTTATAACAACATCGTCAATCATCGTCTCAAATTCAAGACAAAGTTGATCTTCATCCAATATTTTCCTTATATATTTGAACTGACCAAGAGAAAAAGTATCTGAAGCAGCCATTAAATAAAGTTTAGTTAAATCTTTTCCAGGCAGAGGCTTAAATAATACTGGGGAATGAAAATTAACATGATCATCTAATATGGAATCCAAAAATTCTTCGTTATGTTTGGTGAAATTATTCATCCACTGTTCTAGGAAATTTTCTGCAGGTGTCATATTTTTTTCCAAGTTGTTCCATGGATACCATCATCAAGCATGATTCCAAGAGCCAACAGGTCATCACGAATAGTATCAGCTTTTGTAAAATCTTTATCAGCTCTGGCTTTATTTCTTGCTTTGATCTTCTCAAGAATCATTTCTTCATCGATCGTTGTTCCATATTGCAAAAAATTCTCAGCACTATCATTGAGAATTCCGAGGGTTCTGCCAATATAGATCAGAGCAAATCTTAATCTCTTTTTCTCAACTTCTTGGGGATTCGAATTAATTTTTCTTACCATCTCAAACATGCTTCCAAACACTTGGGGTGTATTTAGATCATCATTCATAGCAGCTTCAAAACTTTTAATTTCGTCCTTGATATCGTCAATATTTCCAACAATATCTGTATTATCCAGGGCTTGATATATTCTAGTAAGCGCAGATTTAGCATTTGCTAAAGAATCAGTATCAAAGCTTAATTCGCTGCGATAATGGCTGGATTGAAGAAAAAACCTAATAACCTCTGGATGATAATCGAGAATCAAATCTTTAATCAGTGCAAAGTTACCCAAGGATTTTGACATCTTTTCTCCTTGGATTTTTAGTAATCCAGAGTGAACCCAATAATTCACAAATTTTTCTTTATTAGCACACTCAGATTGAGCAATTTCATTTTCATGATGAGGAAAAACTAGATCCGGGCCACCACCGTGGATATCAAAAGATTTGCCTAAACTATTTTTTGACATTACTGAACATTCAATATGCCAACCAGGCCTACCCTGCCCCCAAGGTGATTCCCAACTTGGTTCATTTGGTTTGGCTTGCTTCCAAAGAACAAAATCATGCGGTTCCTCTTTTGCTATATCTTTTTCAATCCTTGCGCCTGCTATAAGCTCATCAATATTCTTATTAGATAAAGCACCGTATTCCTTAAAACTCTTTACTCTAAAAAATACATCTCCGTTCTTGCCAATATATGCATGCTCCATCTCAATCAGGTCAGCTATCATGCTAACCATGCCTTCAATATTTTGAGTTGCTCTTGGCTCGATTGATGGAGGTAATAGATTGAGAGAATTAAAATCTTCATGCATTTGAGTGATGGTTCGCTCTACAAGTGAATCAGTGGATTCCCCATTCTCATTGGCTCTTGTAATAATTTTGTCGTCAATATCTGTAATATTGCGAACGTAGTTCACTTCATAGCCCAAATGTTTTAGATACCTCGCCAGCACATCAAAGGCAACGTAAGCTCTTGCGTGACCCAAATGACAAGAGTCATAAACCGTAACTCCGCATACATACATGCCTACCTTATTAGGTTGAATGCTTTTGAATCGCTCTTTCTTATTCGAAAGGGTGTTATAGAGTACTAGTGGCATAAAAAATTATTATAATAGTCTTATAATTAATCATAAAAACTAAATCATGATTTTCGCGCGTCATTATAAGCATAATCTAAGTGCAATAATTTTAATTCTATTAATTGGCTTAGCATTTGTAGGTTGCTCGAATTATGAAAATTCTGAGGAGAAACTTATGCCAGTTGCAACCATTAATACTTCTGTTGGAGATATTCATCTTGAACTCAATTCTGAAGCTGCCCCAATTACTGTGAAGAACTTTATAGACTTGGCAAATGCTGGTTATTATGAAGGAACCATTTTTCATCGAATTATTGAGGGCTTTATGATTCAAGGAGGAGGCTTAACTGCTGATATGGCTAATAAATCATCAGGCACTGCTCCAATTACTAATGAAGCCAATAATGGATTACTAAATAATAGAGGTACTATAGCCATGGCGCGGACTATGGATCCTCATTCTGCAACTAGCCAATTTTTCATTAATCATAAAGATAATAGTTTTCTGAATTTTACAGCTGAAAACACTCAAGGATGGGGTTATGCGGTATTTGGTCAAGTAATTAGCGGCATGGATGTTGTCGATCAAATTGCAATCTCAGCAACTACTACCGTCAATGGTTACCAAGATGCTCCTGTAGAGCCTGTGACAATACTTTCCGTCACTATTGATGAATGAATTTAGCTTTTATCTCTGATCTGCACTTATCTGAAGAAACACTCGAACTCAATAGCGCTTTTTTTAATTTTTTAAATAGACACAATAACGCCTTTGATCAGCTCTTCATATTAGGAGATCTCTTTGAAGTTTGGTTAGGCGATGACGATACCTCCTCGTTTGCGAATGACATTAGCAATGCGCTATCTAAGTTTTCTCAAAAGGGTACCGAAATATTTTTTATTCACGGTAATAGAGACTTTCTTATTGGCAAGAATTTTTTAGCTCGCTCTGAAATGACAGTGCTCTCTGATCCTTTTATTTTTCAGTTCTTTGATAAGAAAATTGCCCTCTCCCATGGAGATATCTTTTGCACGGATGATCTTGATTATCAAAATTTCAAAAAAGAAGTTCGAACTCAAACATGGCAAAATAACTTTTTAAGTAAATCATTATTCGAAAGAAAGCAGATCGCGGCCAATATGCGAGATGCAAGCAAATCCTTAAGTATGCAAAAACAATCCACCATCATGGATGTCAATGAAAATGCAGTTCAAAAATTTGCTGAAGCATATAGTATTGATGTTCTTATTCATGGTCATACTCATCGCCCGAATACGCATACGTATGAAAATTTTGAACGCATTGTGTTGGGTGACTGGTCTAAATACGGCTGGGTTATAACTTTAGAAGATCATAAATCAAAATTAGAAAAATTTACTCTGTAGAAAAATTCTGAACTCATTTATACTGTATATTTATACAGTATTTTTATGATTAAGTTTATTGGCTTCATAGATTCTATTGTCTCCGATAATGAGACCATTCCAATGATATTGGAAAAAGTATCGCTGGGCTTTCCTAGTCCAGCTAATGACTATCTAGAAACGCCCATCAATCTGAATCACTATCTTATTAAGAATCCAGCAGCAACTTTTCTATTAAGAGTTAGTGGGCAGTCTATGGTCGATGCTCATATTGGAGATCAAAGTATTTTGATTGTTGATAGAAGCATCAAACCTAAACATCATGATATTGTTGTGGCGTCCTTAGATGGAGAGTTTTTATGCAAAAGACTGCAATTAAAGCCTCGAATTGCATTGCTACCAGAAAATAAAGATTATCAACCCATTTATATAAACGATGGCAATCATTTAGAGGTGATGGGTGTAGTGACTACTTGCATTAATCAATATATATGAGCTTTGCATTGATAGATTGCGATAGCTTCTATGCATCATGTGAACGTATTTTCAGACCGGATCTAGCTTGCAAGCCAGTCGTTGTGCTATCGAACAATGATGGTTGCGTAATTGCACGAAGTAAAGAAGCAAAGGCCTTAGGTGTAGGCATGGGAGTTCCATGGTTCAAGGTAAAGAATCATTATCTCCAACACCAAGGTACAGTCTTTTCTTCCAATTTTGCTCTCTACGGAGATATCTCAAACCGTATGATGCATATACTTTCTTCATTTTCTAAAAAAATAGAGGTTTACAGCATAGACGAAGCATTTATTGAGGTGCCTCATTCACTAGTAATAAATCCAGAACAGCTAAAGCTTTGGGGCCAGGATATCAGGCAATGCATTAAAACATGGCTTGGTATACCTGTGAGAATAGGTATTGCTCCAACCAAGACATTGACCAAGATAGCGAGTTACCTTGCAAAGCATAATATTGAAGATCATGGAGTATGCGTCATATCGAATAATCCATATACCATCAATCAATACCTCAAACAGGTACCTATCAATGAGGTCTGGGGAATAGGAAGGCGTTTATATCGACATCTAAGCGATCAAGGCATGAAGAGCGCCTATGATCTATCTCGCATGAATACCCAAATGATTAGAAAAAAATACAGCGTGGTTCTTGAAAGGCTTGTAAGAGAATTAAGAGGCGAAGCATGCCTTGCGCTTAATAAAGAGCAAGACCCTAAAAAACAAATCATAGTAAGTCGAAGCTTTGCCAAGAAAGTAACCAGTCTTGAAGAATTGCATCCCATAGTGAATGATTTTGTAGTACGAGGTTTTGAAAAATTAAGAACTGAGAAACAGCTCTGTACAAAGATCAGCGTCTTTATACGTACTAGTGCATTCAATAAAAATAGTCCTAGTTATCAAGGGTTTGATAGCTTCATTTACACGCACGCAACACAAGACACCAGACAAGGACTTAGGGCTGCAAGAAGAATCTTGCATAAAGTTTTTATGCCAGCTCACGAATATGTAAAAGCAGGCATCATTCTTAACGATTTCAATGGAATAAAAAATTTTCAGCAAGCTGATTTATTTGAACAACCTAGCTCACAAGACACTAATAGCATCCAGCTGATGAATGCTCTAGATAGCATTAATAAAGAATGTAGAACAGTATATTTTGCTTCACAAAACCAAATTGGTTATACCGCCATGAGAAGATCTATGGTGTCTCCAAGATATACAACGAACATCAATGAATTACCGGTGGTTAAATAGAGAAATATCTATCGTAATGAGCCTGAGATAACTCAAATAGTTCTTTATTTATGAGCTCTTTGAGCTCTCCTAATGAATAGCTTGAATAATCTAAATGAATAGAAATACCAAATTTATCTATATTGAGATCTTGAGATCCAGATGCTCTAAGTAAATCAAAAATCCAGGTTAATGGATCAAGAGAGTCATTAAAACTAATTGAATAAGCATGTAGCTGATTGGCCAAAATTTCAGAATCAAAGACAACAAACTTTTCCTTTAAAACGGTAACTTTAAAAGATTCCAAGCGAGTGTTTACATTAATCTTTTCAGCTTCATTATAGGTGGTCCAATTAATTACTTCGTGAACAAATCTTTTGCATCCCCTGCATACATCATCTCCATAGGTAGTAGAGCAGATACCAAGGCACGGGGTGGCAGACTTTGTCTTTTTCATTGAAATAAATCATACATTAAATATGAAAGAACGTGGTTTTTAGTGGAGACAAAGCTCAATGAGAAGTAAAATACACGCCATTGGAGTGAGCTATGCTAGAAAATTATAAAAAACATTGCGATGAAAGAGCCCAGGAAGGTATTCCACCACTGCCGTTGAATGCAGATCAAGTTGCGCAATTAACAGAATTAATAAAAGTAGAAAATTCAGAAGCAGAACTTCTCATAGATCTTTTAGAAAATAGAGTCCCAGCTGGAGTCGATCAAGCAGCATATGTCAAAGCAGGATTTCTAGCAGATATTGCTAAAGGCAAAACTACTAGCCCTTATATAACAAAACAAAAGGCCGTAAAGCTTCTTGGCACAATGCTTGGTGGGTACAACATTGCTCCTCTTATTGAGTGTCTCAAAGATCATGAGCTTGGTAAAGATGCAGCCGAAGCTTTAAGCAATACTTTGCTAATTTTTGATGCATTTAATGAAATTTTTGAGCTTTCAAAGACTAATGAACATGCAAAAGAAGTCATCGATAATTGGGCTCAAGCATCTTGGTTTACCGGAAAGAAAAAATTAGAAAAAGAAATTAAGCTAACCGTGTTTAAAGTGCCTGGTGAGATTAACACAGACGATCTCTCGCCTGCACAAGATGCGTGGTCAAGACCTGATATACCATTGCATGCTCTTGCCATGCTAAAAAATCCTCGCGAGGGCCTCAATCGCGATCCTTTAGAAACCATTCAAGAGCTTAAAGCTAATGGCAATCCTATAGTTTTTGTTGGTGATGTTGTAGGCACTGGTTCATCAAGAAAATCAGCAACTAATTCATTGCTGTGGCATATTGGCGAAGATATTCCAAATATTCCAAATAAAAAAGAGGGTGGTTATGTTCTAGGTGGGAAAATTGCTCCTATCTTTTTCAACACCCTTGAAGATGCAGGCGCTTTAGCAATTGAATGTGATGTAAGTAAACTCACCACGGGTCAAGAAATTATTATCAAACCTTACGAAGGAAAGATTATTGACTCCCAAAGCCAAAATGAAATTACTAATTTTCAATTAAAAACTAATGTTATCCTTGATGAAGTGAGAGCTAATGGCAGAATTAACTTAATCATAGGAAGACAGTTAACCGATAAAACCAGGACAGCGCTCGGCGAAGATGTTTCGGATGTCTTTGTGAGACCTCATAGCGATAAAACTAATAAGGCTGGTTATACCTTGGCTCAAAAAATGGTTGGTAAAGCATGTGGTGTTCAAGGGGTAAGACCAGGGGATTATTGTGAACCAATGATGACAACCGTTGGTTCCCAAGATACCACAGGGCCTATGACAAGAGATGAACTAAAAGAATTAGCTTGCCTAGGGTTTTCAGCTGACCTTGTTATGCAATCATTTTGTCACACTGCTGCTTATCCAAAGCCTGTAGATATAGAAACACAGCACACGCTGCCTGATTTTATTATGACCAGAGGTGGAGTTTCTTTAAAACCAGGCGATGGGATCATCCACTCATGGCTGAATAGAATGTTGTTGCCTGATACAGTTGGCACTGGTGGAGATAGCCATACAAGATTTCCCATTGGAATAAGTTTTCCAGCAGGATCAGGACTGGTTGCATTTGCAGCTACACTTGGAGTGATGCCATTAGACATGCCAGAATCAGTATTGGTTAGATTTCATGGTGAGATGCAACCTGGAATCACCCTAAGAGATTTAGTAAATGCAATTCCTTATGCAGCTATTCAGCAAGGTCATCTTACTGTCGCAAAAGAGGGCAAAAAGAATGTCTTTTCTGGAAGATGTCTAGAAGTAGAAGGCTTACCTCACTTAAAAGTGGAACAAGCATTTGAGATCTCTGATGCATCTGCAGAAAGATCAGCCTCTGGTTGCACAATTAAACTAGATAAAGAACCCATTATTGAATACCTTAATTCAAATATTGTTCTTCTGCGGTGGATGATTGCAAATGGGTATGGTGACGCTAGAACCCTTGAAAGGAGAGCTAAAGCAATGGAAGATTGGATTAAAAATCCTGAGTTGCTAGAAGCTGATAAAGATGCAGAGTATGCTGCGGTAATTGAAATAGATTTAAATCAGATTAAAGAACCATTACTTGCCTGTCCAAATGATCCAGACGATATCAAACCACTTTCTGAGGTTGCAAATACAAAAATTGATGAAGTCTTTATTGGTTCATGCATGACAAATATTGGTCATTTTAGAGCTGCAGGTCATCTGCTTAAAAAATATAAATCTATTCCAACTAGATTGTGGGTAGTGCCTCCAACAAAAATGGACCAACATCAATTAATTGAGGAAGGCATATACAATGTATTTGGCACAGCTGGAGCAAGAACAGAAGTTCCAGGATGCTCTCTTTGTATGGGAAACCAAGCAAGGGTTGCATCAGGCTCTACAGTTATTTCCACATCCACTAGAAACTTTCCTAACAGACTGGGAGACGGAGCAAATGTATTTTTAGGATCTGCAGAACTTTCAGCAGTATCTGCAGTACTAGGTAAGTTACCTTCTCTAAAAGAATATCTTGAAATAATGCAAGACATAGATCCTTTAAGCTCAGAGATCTATAGATACCTAAACTTTAACGAAATAGAGAGTTATCTTAAAGCAGCAAACAAAGGTAATATTTCTGCTATAAATGTTGTTGAAAAAAACTAAGCTTTTTCTCTGACAACTTTTTTAGCATCGGCTCGTTTTGCTTCAAGCTCCTCTAGATAGTTATCTGCCATTCTAGTTGGGTACTGGCCAGTGAAAATTGAGTCTTCGAACTGTTTGATTTCTGGATTTCCTTCGGATGCACTAGCAATAAGGTCTTCTAGATCTTGATAAATCAGATAATCAGCTCCTATCTCACGAGCAACCTCTTCAATCGATTTATTTGCAGCAACCAGTTCTTCGGTGGCAGCCATATCAATACCATAAAGATTTTGAAATCTTACTGGCGGAGCTGCAGATGCAAAATAAACTTTTTTTGCACCAGCTTCTCTAGCCATTTCAATAATTTTTTTACTAGTAGTCCCCCTAACAATAGAATCATCGACAAGCAGTACATTTTTATCTTTAAATTCAAGATCTAAAATATTTAATTTTCTTCTTACTGATTTTTTTCTTTCTTCCTGATAAGGCATAATAAAAGTTCTTCCAACATATCTGTTCTTAACAAAACCTTGTCGATATTCAATGCCTATCTCTCGTGCAAGCTGAAGTGCGGCAGTTGTTGAGCTGTCGGGAATAGGAATGACAACATCAATGTCGTGATCTGGATAATCTCTTAGGATTTTAGCTGCTAATCTCTTACCCATTCTCATTCTAGACTTATAAACGGAAATCTCATCAATTGTAGAGTCTGGTCTAGCTAGATATACATATTCAAAAATACATGGCATATGCGATGGATTGAGACAACATACTTTTGAGTATAGGCTTCCATCCTTAGTAATGAATACTGCCTCTCCAGGCAAGACATCACGAAGTGTTTTGAACCCAAGAGCGCTAAAGAGCGCATTTTCAGAAGCAACAATATATTCCTTTTGAGTCTTGCCCTCTCTGACTCCAATAACCAATGGACGAATTCCCAAGGGGTCTCGAAAAGCCAAGATCCCAACATCAGTAATTAGTGTAACGACTGCATAGGCGCCAGAACATCTGATGTGAGTTTTAGAAACTGCTTGAAATAAGTGTTCAGGCATAGGTTTTATTGCTTTTTGTTTTGCTAGTTCGTGAGCAAATATATTTAGCAGGACTTCAGAATCAGAATCAGTATTAAGATGCCTCATTTCCGCAAAAAATAATTCCTTTGCTAGATCGGCAGAGTTAGTAAGATTGCCATTATGTGCCAAGCTAATTCCGTATGGTGAGTTTACATACATGGGTTGGGCAAATTCTTTCCCTGCACCTCCGGCAGTAGGATATCGAACATGACCTATTCCATAACAGCCCTCAAGTTTAAACATATGACGTTGCTGGAATACATCTCGAACATACCCCATAGATTTCCTGCTATGAAGTCTTCCTTGTGCATCACAAACCACCATGCCAGCTGCATCTTGACCCCTATGCTGCAGCATAAGAAGAGATTCATAGATATCTTGAGCAACTCGATTTTCTGCAACTATTCCAATGATTCCACACATAATAAAAACTAACTGGTTTGTGATTTATCGATCCTGAATTCACTATAAATTAATACAAACTTATCAACAACAGTTTGTAGTTTTGAGGAACCAATTTTAATGTACTCTACTGTTCTTGATTCTTTGATAAATGGCATTTGTCTTGTTTGCTCAGGAAGTGCTAAATATATGGCACATATAAAGATAAAACCTTTTAATGCGCCAAACATAAAACCGAGAACTTTATCAATAGGGCCCAAACCTATCCAATTAATCAGTTTTGCAATTACTTTTAATACTAAGCTGCCGATAATTATCGTAACAACGAAAAGTGAAAGATAAGAAACTATGGTTATGGTTGTTTCATTTTGGAAATATTGAGCAACAATAGGAAATGCAAAATAACTGAAACTTATTGACGCATATACTGCAGCAACCCAAAGCATCAATGATAAAAAATCGGTAACAAATCCTTTAAATAATGATGAGAAACCGCCAATGAGGATTACCGTAAGCACTATGTAATCAAAGTGATTTAAAGCTAAGGCTTCCAAACTAATATCTTGCCCTCAGATATGCCTGCAATTTTATGAACCGTATCCATATTATTTTCAAGATCTTCTTGATTAAGAAATGGGCCTACTTTTACATAAAAAAGGTTATTAGTGTTATCAATGTGTGCTGGAAAGCCTTTTGACTTAAATTGCTCTGCTAAATTAAGAGCTGTTTCATTTTTTGAAAATGCACCGACCTGATACAACAATCCATTAAAGTCTTCAAGATTAATTTTGTCTTTCAAAGATGGTAGTTTCTCAAAATTCTCAAAGTCATTGTTATTAATATTTATATCGTCAGGAGTGATAATTTCAAAGGTACTTGGAACAGGAGCATCTATATCTTCTATCTCGATAGCTGGTTGATAAAATCCATCATAATTAAATTGTGGTTGAGGAGATAACACGTACATAAAAAGAATCACAATCAAGCCGAGAAGAATGCTAAAGCCAAGAAAGCGGTCTAAATTCATGAATTCTTATACAGTTTACCAATCAACCGTGCGACTGTTGATCTTAGCTGCGCTCTAGGAACTATCATGTCAATTGCTCCATGCTCAAGTAAAAACTCTGATTTTTGAAAATTATCAGGTAAATCAACCCTAACAGTTTGCTCTATTACTCTTCTTCCAGCAAAACCAACTAACGCACCTGGTTCAGCAATATTTATATCACCGAGCATCGCCAAGCTCGCAGATACGCCCCCATAGATTGGGTCAATCATAATAGAAATATATGGAAGCTTTGCTTCTTTAAGCTTTTCAAGAGCTGCAGCAGTCTTGGCCATTTGCATTAAGGAAATCATTGATTCTTGCATTCTTGCTCCACCGCTAGTTGAAAAGCAAACGAATGGCTTGTGTTCTGAAATAGCTCTCTCAACGGCTAAGACAAATTTAGTACCCACGACCCCTCCCATTGAGCCACCGAGAAATCTGAATTCGAAGGCAGCAACAATGATATCGATACCCCTTAATTTCCCACTTGCAGTAACTATTGCTTCATTTTCGCCAGTTGCACTAACTGCATCTTTAATACGCTGCTCGTAGGTTTTAGTATCCTTAAAATTTAGTATATTTTTAGCTTTAAGCTTACTTCCAAATTCTTCAAAATCGCCATTATCTAAAAATATAGCCAGTCTTGTTTTGGCGCCAACTCTTAAATGATGATCGCATTTTGGACAAACAAAAAGGGATTTTTCTAGCTCTGGCTGGTAGAGAATTGCTTCACAAGCAGGACAGTTATTCCAAAGACCATCAGGAACTTTACTTTTCTTTGTTTTGGCCCCATCGCCTTCTTTCCCAATGGAAGGTATGAGTCGTGTTAACCAATTCATTATTACTTAATAGCCTTTGCAACTGAGTTAAGATAATTATATATTTTTTTATAATTTTTTTTAGGTGAACATTGATGAATTAAATTCACTAAGTAAGAACCTATCACTACACCATCCGCAGAGGCTGCTGCTAGAAGAGCGTCCTCTTTTGTTTTGATTCCAAAGCCCGAAAAAATTGGTAGATTAGAAGTAGATTTCAACTCGATAATATTTCTTGTAATTTCTTCGAAATCCAATGAAGAGGATCCTGTAACTCCCCTGAAGTTAACATAGTAAATAAAGCCAGAAGCATTTTTGCATATTGCTCTCTTTCTTTTGTTATTGGTAGTCGGTGCTATTAATGTTATGGAATGAAGACTATCGTTATTAATGCCTAGGTTTTTATGGGAAATTTCTCCAGGAAGGTCAACGATTATCAACCCATCGATTATTTTTGCATTTTTTCCTTCTAAGAACTTCCTATTTGCCATAAAAGTATTTGAATAGCCCATAAGAATTATTGGGGTTTGGTTATCATCTTTTCTAAAATCCTGAAGCAACTTAAACGCCAAAGAAAAGGTCGTACCATTCTTAAGGGCTCTATCATGTGCGTTCTGAATAGTAATACCCTCAGCAATAGGGTCTGAGAATGGGATCCCAAGCTCGATAATGTCAACTCCTGATTGAACAAATCCATGCATCAATTCAAGTGTTGTTTGGATACTTGGATCACCTGCAACCAGATATGCAACCAACCCCTTGCTGTTTTCTGCCTTAAGATGATTAAGACGATCATCCAGTCTATTCAAGGCTTATTCCCTCGAGCTTTGCAACGGTTGAGATATCCTTGTCACCTCGTCCTGAAACATTAACTACAATGTTATCTTTTACAGAATAAGACTTTGAGATTTTTTCAAGTGCTGCGAAAGCATGCGCAGTTTCAAGGGCAGGAATAATTCCCTCAAGCTCTGAAACTTCATGAAAGGCTTTTAATACTGCTTCATCATTAACCGGGAAATAATTAACTCTTCCGATATCTTTAAGATAAGAGTGTTCTGGACCAACTCCAGGATAATCTAAGCCGGCTGATATGGAATGAGTAGGTAAAACTTGACCTTTTTTATCTTGAATGAGATAGCTTAGTGCTCCATGTAAAATTCCTGGCGATCCCTTGGTTAAGGTTGCAGAATGCTTATTCTTCTCAAGCTTTCTCCCGTCTGCTTCTATTCCATAGAGATTAACCTGTTTATTTTGAATAAATGGATAAAAAATACCCATTGCATTTGAGCCGCCTCCTACACACGCAATAATAGCATTGGGAAGCTTTCCAAAATGATGTTTGGCTTGAATCTTAAGTTCTCTTCCAACAATGGAATTAAAATCTCTAACAATCATAGGATATGGATGAGGGCCAGTAACACTACCAATTATGTAGTAAGTATCCTCTACATTGGTTACCCAATCTCTGATGGCTTCGTTTAATGCATCTTTTAAGGTAGCTGTTCCGCTGTGCACTGGGTGAACAGATGCGCCCAAAAGTTTAATCCTGTATACATTTAAAGACTGTCTATCTACGTCTTCAGCACCCATATATATATGGCATTCAAGGCCGAGCCTTGCAGCAACTGTAGCGGTTGCTACTCCATGCTGCCCTGCTCCAGTTTCGGCAATAATTCTTTTTTTTCCCATTTTCTTAGCTAGGATGATTTGCCCAATGGTATTGTTGATCTTGTGAGCACCGGTATGATTAAGGTCTTCTCTTTTTAACCAGATTTTAGGTCCCTTGTATTTTTTTGTTAGTCTTTCAGCAAAGTAAAGAGGCGAAGGTCTGCCAACAAATTCGGCATAATCTTTATCAATCTGTTTTTGAAATGCTGTGCTTGTTTTAAGCTTGTTATACTCAGATTCAAGCTCTGTTAAAGCTTTCATTAAGGTTTCTGGAACAAACTTTCCTCCATAATTTCCAAAGAAACCATCTTTGTTAGGAAGCTCTATTTTACTCATGGCTTTTGTATCTAATTAGCAGTTGTTCCATCAAGGAAATACTTTTTTTTCCAGGAGAGCATTCTATACCAGAATTAATATCTATAATTGCTGGATTATGTTTAATAGCTTGATCGATATTATCTATATTGATTCCTCCTGCTAAAACATAGTGCTTAATGCTTAGTTCATGTAGCAAATCCCAACTAAATGTCTCCCCAGTTCCTCCGGTCAATCCCTCTTTTTTTGTATCTAATAAAATAGCATCGGCACTTGGATAGTTTGAAATTCTAGATAAGTCTGTTTTATTAGAGATGCCAATAGCTTTCCAGTATGGTTGTTTGAATGATTTACAAAACTCTTCGTTTTCATTTCCGTGAAATTGCAAAATCGCATTAGGTAGTATTTCTAGAGCGCTTAAAACCAATGCTTCAGTAGGATCAACCAAAACAATGACAGGTCGAGTAAATTTGAAATTAATATTTCTAATTTTTTTTAAAAAATCTAAGCTGATAGCTCTTGGGCTTTTTGCATAACAAATAAAACCTAGGAAATTTACATTGTTATCAATGGCAAAATTACATGCTTCAATTGAGTTCATGCCGCAGAATTTGATCTTAGGTTGGATCAATTTATATCACCATATGATGAAAAGAAAATTGGGTTTCGGTATGACCTGGATAGGAGGCACCTAAAAATACCAGTCCGCAAGCCTGCGCTGTTGGCCCAGCATTTGCTCTATTTTTACTACATATAATTTCTTTGAGTGACATTTTGTGCTGATGTAGTCCAATTTGAATGAGTGTACCAACAATAATTCTAACCATATTGTGCAAAAAAGCGTTTGCGGTTATTTCAAAATAAACAAATCCATTTTTGGAAAATATTTCAAACTCTTGAATATTTTTTATTGTTGATTTAGCTGTACACTCTGAGCTTCTAAAAGAAGAAAAATCATGCTCGCCCATTAATGAATGCACTTCCTCTCTTATAAGATCCAAATCTAAAGTATCTTTGATCCAATATGAGGTAGCAGCCTTAAGCGGTCTTTGTGTAATGTTGTTATCAATACAGTAAAGATAACGTCTGTTAATTGCAGAAAACCTAGCATGAAAACTCTCATCGACTAATCTTATATCCTTAAGTGCAATATCCTTAGGAAGATGAGAGTTAATACCATTCTCCCAATTTTGAAGAGTGCGTTCTGCATCAGATTCAAAATCGATAATTTGTGAATACGCATGCACTCCTGCATCAGTTCTTCCGCAGCAATTAATTCTTTTTTTTAAATGCCCTACTTTATTAATTGCATCTTCAATTTCAGCTTGGATGCTTTTAGCATTATTTTGGAACTGAAAACCAGAGTAATGAGTTCCCTGATACTCGCAAATAGCAAGATATTTCATTAGCTTTTGATTTTACTAAGCAAAGTTTTGGCATCATCCAGAATTGTTTGATCCTTAGAAGAATTTATAACTGCAGCAATAATCGCTTCAGCATTCGTGAAGGAGCCCATCTCAATATAGGTTCTTGCTAAATCAAGATCTTGTTCTTCTTGATTATTTTCAATACTCAAACCAACAGGCAAAGATGTGCCTTCATTATACTGCCTTGTTGCTTCAATGCTGTTGATCCCTTTTCGTTTTACAAACACCAAAGCCAAGAGAAAGCCTATAACTAGAGAGATGAGCGCTATGAGGATATTAGCAAGAATGGAATCTTTACTATTAGCATTATCAACTTGAATTTGTTTGGGTTGAGCAAGATCTGCATTCAATATTAATTTAGAGGTATTGGCTGCAATTATCTCTGCGGGAGTTTGTCCGGATTGCGTTGGGTTGAGGATTGCAGGTTTTTCATGGTAAGAATTATCTTGAGTAATACTTTCTTCTTGAGATTTAGCCGAAAAAAATTCGCCTACTTGAGGAGTGCTTAGTGTAAGCCTGGGTGAGTTTTGATCTGAGTTCGTTGAAAAATTTCTTATACTTTCTTTAGCGAACTTTGAATCAATACTCTCGACAAAAGGTTTATTTGGAAATTCAATGTCTATGTTAGAGATCAGCTTACTAATATCTCCGTCAATAAATGCATTAGGGTTATTTAAAAAAATTCCCCACATAATCTGGTAAATATCTGCTTCAAACTCATCTCTTATGGATGAGGATATCGACCACATAGTGTCTCCAGATCTGGTTGAATAAGAATTGGTTCCAATATTACTAACTACCTCATCTTGAAGAATATTTTCTGGTTCACTTAATCCAATAGTAGTATCAGTTTTAAGGTCTTCTTGGTGATTGTTAAAATCTTTTTCTTCAACTAGAGCTATTTTCTTTGAGGGTGGAATAACAAAATTCTGAGTTTGTAGAGCCTGTCTAGCTGACTTTATGGGGTTATCTGGAAGAAAGATAAAAATATCTTTATTGAATTCATCTAACAGTTTTATGCGGTAAGCAAAATAATCTGCCGTATAACTATTAGATAAATTAATAGTAAGTCGTTGAAAAGAATCCAAATCTTCTAATAGGGTACTTGTTATGAAATCGTTAGTAAGAGGGTTATTGGATTTGTATTCAAAAAGTCTGAAGTCGCTATCTCCAATTTTGTTTTTGGCTTCGATAAGCATTTCAATCTTGTAATTACCTGAGGTATGTTGAGAAATTTTAGGACTAGATACTTTAACATCTGCCACCAATGAAGCAGCGAACAAAAGAATAGTCAGTAAGATTCGCATCTTAAATCTTATTAAGGTTGATTAGAGATTCAATTACCTCGACTGCATTTAAAGCTGCGCCCCTGCCGTACACGTTGTCAGCAACTATCCACATTGAGGCCCAATACTCATCTGCAATTTCTTCAACCCTTATTCTGCCGACGAAGACTTCTTCAGTATCATTGCATTGCTCTAATGGGGTTGGGTATTCTAGGAGCGCAGGATTATCCATCACTTTTACTCCTGGAGCTCCCTCTAGTAATTCTATGATTGACTCTCGTGTGGTTGGGTTATTGAGTCTCATAAAAACTGCTTCAGAGTGACCGTTTCTTACTGGAACTCGAACACAAGTTGCATTTACATGGATATTTTTATCAAGAATTTTTTGGGTCTCCCAAACCAATTTCATCTCTTCCTTGGTATAAAAATTTTCTAAAAAAATATCGCATTGCGGAATCGCATTAAAGGCAATAGGTCTAGGATAAATTTTATGATCTTGGTGGTTATATTGAACTTGATGATCTAATTCAGCCAAAGCCGCTTCACCTGTTCCAGAAACTGCTTGATACGTTGCAATGTTAATATTTTTAATACAAAACATATCGTGAATTGGCTTCAAAACCATCAATAATTGGGCAGTAGAACAATTGGGGTTGGCAATTATGCAAGGCTGTTTGAGACTAGCTAATGAGGATTCATTGACTGCTGGTATTACAAGAGGAACGCTTTCCTGATATCTGTAATAGGAAGATAAATCAATTACATACGATCCAGCATCTACAAATTTCTGGGCGTATTCTTTTGCGGGGTCAGAACCAGCAGCAAAAATTGTGATATGGATATTTTCAGGTATAAAAGATGCTAAATCTAAAATTTCAATACTTGAGCCTTGGAATTTTATATGTTGTCCAGCGGATTTTGATCCTAATAAAATTAAATTATTTATAGGCAACGCTCTTTTTTCGAGCAGGCTGAGTAATTTTTTGCCGACCATCCCAGATGCGCCGACCAGAGCAAAATTATAATTCATCTTTTTTTATAACCATGGTTTAACTGCCAAATGATTGGCTTCAAAATCTTTTATTCGTTGAGCATCCTTCATAGTAATATCAATATCGTCTTGATTGTGGATAATGCGATTGATAAGGCTATCCTCAACATTAAATGTAATTGATTCCTTGCCTGCCATGATGGTTTTATTAACTAAAGACACTATGATTTGATGGGGATCATGTTTAATAAATGACTCTATTTTTGTAATGTCTTTTGATTGAAGTTTGATAGCCAATACACTGTTCTTAAAACAATTGTTATAAAAGATATCCCCAAATGAAGTTGAGATTACAGCCTCAATTCCAAAATCTCTTAAAGCCCAAACAGCATGCTCTCTGCTAGAACCGCAACCAAAATTATCTCCAACCAATAAAATTTTTGCCTTATCAAATGGTTGTTGGTTAAGGATAAAATCTTTCTGCAGCCCTCTTTCTTTCACAGGCGTATCGAGATCGCCGTCTCTTTGATATCTCCACCCATCAAATAAAAACTCTCCAAATCCAAATTTTTTAATAGATTTAAGAAACTCGGTAGGAATAATTTGATCGGTATCAATATTATCAATCATAATTTTTGCGACTATTCCAATAATTTTATCTTTCATAATTATATTCATTAAGATCCGATGGAAGATGTCCGTGAATAGCCACTAATCCAGCAACAAATGGGCTAACTAGATGGGTTCTACCTAAGTACCCTTGTCGACCTTCAAAGTTTCTATTTGAAGTTGAAGCACATCTTTCGTATGGAGCTAGCTTATCCTCGTTCATCCCTAAACACATTGAGCAACCTGGATCTCTCCAAGAAAAACCTGCCTCCTTAAATATTATATCTAGACCCTCTTGCTCAGCTTGTTTCTGAACCGATCTAGAGCCTGGAACAATTAATACCTCTTTAATGCTTGCTGCTTTTTTTCTGCCTTTAATCGCAGCGGCAGCAGCTCTTAAATCCTCAATTCTAGAATTAGTGCAGGAACCAATGAATACCTTATCAAATTCAATATTCAAAAGATTCTTCTCGTTTTCCAATCCCATATAACTAAGGGCTTTTTTACTGTTAGATGATTTTGGTATATCCCCATTAAAAGCAATGGTCATTTCGGGTGATGTCCCCCACGAAACTTGGGGCAACAAATCACTAATATCTATTTCAATCTCTTTATCAAATGTTGCGTGTGGATCAGAGTGAAGCTGACTCCAATAATCAAAAGCATCAGATGACTCAAGCTTTTGAGAGTTTCCTCGTTCCTTGATGTAGGACTCCGTGACTGAATCGTAAGCCACTAAACCAACTTTTGCCCCTGCCTCAATCGACATGTTGCAAATAGTCATCCTGCCCTCCATGGATAAGGATTCAATATAATCTCCAGCAAACTCTATAGCATGACCCGTGCCTCCAGCTGTGCCAATTTTGCTAATAATATAGAGAATTACATCTTTAGGAGTAATCCAAAACTTTGGAGCGCCTACAATACTGATGCGCATATTAGCTAATTTTCTGACTCTCAGTGTTTGGGTTGCGAGAACATGTTCAACTTCTGAAGTCCCAATACCCATCGACAAACATGCAAAAGCACCGTGAGTAGATGTATGAGAATCACCGCAAACAATAGTCATTCCAGGTAGAGTTAAGCCAAGCTCAGGGCCAATAACATGCACGATGCCTTGCTTATCTGAGTTGATGTCATGCTGAGTTACACCAAATTTTTTACAATTTTTATCTAACTCAATTAATTGAATCTTTGATAAAGAGTGTTCAGAATTATGAATATCAAGATTTTTACCTCGCTGAGTTGATACGTTATGATCTGGAGTCGCTACATTGGCATCCAATCTCCAAGGTGCTAAGCCCTTTTTTTCTATTCCCTCAAAAGCTTGTGGGGAAGTGACCTCGTGTAAAAAATGTCTGTCAATGTAAAGCAATGTTTCGCCATCATCATCTGGATTGATGGCATGCATATCCCAGAGTTTGTCGTATAAAGTTTTATTCATTGTTTTGAAACGGAACGGATTGATCAACTTCTCCGCATTGAGCTTTGTTCCTTAAATAATGATCTACCAAAACTAAGTTGGTCATTGCCTCAGCAATGGGTACAGCTCTTATTCCAACACAAGGATCATGTCTCCCAGTTACCGAAAGGGTTGTTTCTTCTCCTTGTGAGCTAATAGTGTTTGAAGATTTCCTGATAGATGAGGTTGGCTTAACTGTAAAACCAATAACTATTTCATTGCTGGATGATATCCCTCCTAAAATTCCACCGGAAAAATTGCTCTCAAAGCCTCTTGCTGACATCTCATCTCTAATTTCAGACCCTCTCTTAGAAGTATCTTCGAGATCTCCAATAGACACTGCTTTAACTGCATTAATAGACATTATTGCTTTAGCAAGATCTGCATCCAATTTATCAAATACAGGCTCACCCAATCCTGGAGGACAGCCTTTGACTAGAATTTTTAATTTGGCTCCTACAGAATCACCCTCTTGAATAAGATCTGCAAACAAAGTTTCTAATTCGTTAAGCTTTGATTCATCTGCAAAATTAAATTTGTTGGAAGATTCCCACGATATTTGTTCAGCGAGCACTGGTCCAATTTGGGTTACGATGCATTGGGTTTCTATCCCATGAGATAACAAGTATTTTTTAGCCACAGCGCCTGCGGCTACTCTCATAGCTGTTTCACGGGCACTTGATCTTCCGCCGCCTCTATAATCTCTAATGCCATACTTTGCTTGATAGGTGATATCAGCATGATTGGGCCTAAACACATCTTTCAGATGATCGTAATCTTTAGAGTTTTGATTCTTGTTTTCAATAATAAGACCTATAGGCGTTCCAGTGGTTTTTCCTTCAAACACTCCAGATAGGATTTTTACGCAATCATCTTCACGTCTTGGGGTGGTAACGTCAGATTGGCCAGGTTTCCTCTTATTCAGTTCAATCTGGATATAAGTCTCATCAATAGAAATTCCGGGAGGACAGCCGTCAATAATGCATCCCAAAGCACTCCCATGGCTTTCACCAAAAGTAGTAACAGTAAAGTTTTTACCAAACGTATTCCCTGACATGGGAAGAATTATAGTCTAATTAGATAGTTTTTAAGTCTTTAAAGAAGAAAGTCCGCTGTCAATATTAAAGGTTTGCCCAGTAATTCCATGGTCCTTTGCATGCAAAAGCAACTCAATTACTTTTGCAACATTTTTAGGGCTTCCTATTTGTTTAAGGGGATGTCTATCTTGGGCAGCTTGTAATTTGGTTTCGTTAGACAATAAAAATTCTGCCATGGGTGAACTGGTGAGAGAAGGAGCAACACAATTAACCGCAATTCTTGGTGCTAATTCGGCTGCCATTGAGATAGCAAAACCATGCAAGGCACTCTTTGCAGCGGATATTGAGCCATGCATTGGCATACCCACATTTGATGCTACAGTAGTGATAAATACCACTGAAGCGCCATTTTCATTTTTTAATTTTGGTAAAAGGCTCTTTAAAGCATGAAAGGCACCAAAAAAATTAACTTCTAAATCCCTGTCCAAATCTTCTTTCTGCAAGCGTTGAATTGATTTAAGATTAATCGTTCCGGGGCAATACAGCATCCCATCCAGAGAATCAGGCAACCCATCCAGATTATCAAAGGTACTTAGATTATCTATGATGAAATGGCGTCCTGGATTTTCAAAACTTGTTCTGCTGGTCGTATATACCTCGTAATCTTCTTTTCGGAGAAGAGAGAAGACCTCTTTTCCAATGGCAGAATTACTTCCTATTATTAAAAATTGTTTTTTCATTGTTATATTAAATTCTCTTACAATTATGTTGTGATAAATCTTAAATACTCAAGGCACAAATCTCTTTTTATAGCTCCTTTTATTCTGTTATTGAATATTTCCTGTGCAAATGAAGAGATACATTTTAGCAAACACAATTTATACAATGTTGAAATCAATAGGGACTTTTGGGGTGTGCCTTATATTAGAGGGAATACTAATATTGATGTAGCTTACGGCATTGGAAGAGTTCATGCAGAGGATGCATACGATGATCTCATAGAATTAATGCCGCTTTATAGAGGAAAGCTTGCTAAAGAAGATGGAATTTCAAATGCATCTACAGACTACCTAATTAGGTTGCTCAGAGTTTGGGATTCTCTAGAAAGAAATTGGGATAGCTTGGATCCAAAAATCATTGCTATGGCATCGGCCTATGCGGATGGCATTAATGATCAGGCATATAGCACAAAAAATTCTCAACACGATGAAGTGGGTCCAATTAGCCCAAAGGACGTTTTAGCTGGCTCTTATATTCAACATATGTTTTTTGCTGGATTGCAAAAAGAACTAGCTCTTATTGGCAATGAAAATAAAAAGGAACCAAGCGGTTCGAATGCCGTAGCGATTTCGGGGCCACTTACTGAAGAAGATCATTCTTATTTGATGATCAATTCTCATCAACCACTTACTGGGCCTGTTGGATGGTATGAATTAAATGTATCCTCAAAGGAAGGTTGGCTTGCTCATGGCGGCAACTTTCCAGGTTCTTTCTTGGTCAATGTAGGAATGAATAAAACTTTAGGCTGGGGTGCAACCGTAAATCGTCCCGATGTGGCGGATATCTATAAATTGACAATCAATCCTGATAACAACAATCAATACTTGCTCGATGATCATTGGGAAAACTTTGATATTGAAGAGGATTTTCTTGAGTTCAGGCTTTGGATGCTACCAGTGAGAGTTACGCAAAAATTTAGATATTCTAAATTTGGTCCAGTGATACCGGGTGATAACGGAGCAATGTATGCCATAAGGCATTCCTCAAATAATCATTTTCAAGAAACCTTGGGTTGGATGACTTTAAATTTATCAACCTCGGTAGAAGAATTCGCTGAAAATATTCAAAAAAGACTTATTCCAAGTTTTAATTTTGTCACGTTGGATTCTCAACATAATATTGGTTTTTTTTATAATGGCAGAATACCAGTAAGAATTTTTCCTGAAGAAGCTAGATCAATACAAAAAGGAGAAGATTCAAAGTTAATTTGGAATGAAGATTCGATCATTACAAAGTTGCCAACGTTCATAAACCCTCCCAATGGATGGTTGCAAAGCACCAACCAAGACCCATTCGAGGTTGCAGGAGATTATTCTCGAAATCAAAAACTAGGTTTTCCTAATGCAAGCTTTGAAACTAGGATTACTAACCGATCCTATAGGGCAGATGAAATCCTAGCAAGCGAAGAAATTATGAACTATGAAAAATTTATTAATCTTAAATTTGATAATGCTTATTCAAAAAACTCTAGACAATACAAATACCTAGAAAACATTACAAAAAATGATGATTATTCTTTAAATCTAATGTCTAACTGGAATATGCATTCCGAGCTTCAAAATAAAGAGGGTTATTTAATATGCCTTATGGCCCAAGAATGGAGCTCTGAATTCAATGGTACCGACATACCCTCATTTGAAACAGCTGCTAAAGAGTGTTCTCAATTTGGTCCCAGCGGTTATCAGTCTAATAAAACATGGGCCCAAATAAATAAAATCGAGAGAAATGATAGAACGCATCCTATTCAAGGCAGTGTGGATACACTTAGAGCCGTGTATGGTTCATTTGATAGAGCAAGAGAGGCATTTATTATGTCTGGAGGAGATGGATTATTCTTTCTAATCAAGCAATCTAAGAATGACAGAGATATTTATGGGATGCATAATTTTGGTTCATCGCGAAATCCAAAATCAAACCACTACAGTGATCAAACCTTCTTATTTGCTAGTGAGGCTTTGAGATATATTCCTCTGGAACTCTAAAAGGAATTATTTTCAACTCTTAGCATCTCTTGAAACTCAATAACTGACATAGATTCAAGATTTTGTTGATCAATGCAACGATTGTAAATATCGTTAGCTTTATCTTCAGAGTATATTTTTAATAAGTTTGTTTTAAACTTTCTTTCTAAAACTGGGATGCCCTCTTCTCTTCGTCTTTTATGGCCAATAGGATATTCAACTTCTAAAGCATCAGTTGCAGTGCCATCTTCAAAAAAGATTTGTATTTTATTTGCAATCGATCGTTTATCAGCTTCTAAATATTCTTCGGTATATCTCTTGTCTTCTTTGATGATCATTTTTTCTCTAAGAGAATCAATCATCGGATCTTGAGCAACATCATCTTCATAATGCTCGGCAATCAGATCTCCATGAATAAGTCCTATGGCAATCATATATTGCAAACAGTGGTCTCTATCTGCTGGGTTATTCAGCTCGCCAACTTTAGAAATGATTCTTATGGCAGATTCATGCGTGGTGACTTCAATTTGTTTGATTTCATTTAATCTATCTTTGATTTCAGGATGGAGTTTTACTGCAGCTTCTACAGCAGTTTGTGCGTGAAATTCTGCTGGAAAGCTAATTTTAAATAGTACATTCTCCATTACATATGAATCAAAGGCTTGCGGGAGAGAGAGCTGTTCACCCTTAAATAAAACATCTTCAAAACCCCATTTTTTGGCAGAGAGTACGCTTGGATAACCCATTTCTCCTGATAAAGTTATCATAGCAAGCCTAACCGCTCTGCTTGTAGCATCCCCAGCAGCCCAGCTTTTTCTGGATCCTGCATTTGGAGCATGTCTATAGGTTCTTAAACTCTGGCCATCCACCCACGCATGAGTAACTGCATCACGAATCTGTTCGAAAGAACCGCCTAATAACTTTGTAGCGACGGCAGTAGACGCAACTTTTACAAGAACTACATGATCTATGCCAACTCTATTGAAGCTGTTTTTTAGTGCCAATACCCCCTGGATTTCATGCGCCATTACCATGCATTCCAAAACTTGTCTCATAGTTAGAGCTTTTCCACCATCGGCTTTATTTTTTTGAGAAACGAAATCTGCAACTGCAAGGATTGCACCAAGATTATCAGATGGATGACCCCACTCGGCAGCAAGCCATGTATCGTTGTAATCCAACCATCTGATCATGCAACCTATATCAAAAGCACCCTTAATAGGGTCTAATTGGAAACTTGTTCCAGGAACTCTCACCCCGAAAGGAACTTCAGTGCCAGGTACTACCGGTCCAAGCATTTTGGTGCACGCAGGAAAAGTTAATGCCAGCAAACCACAACCAATAGTATCGATAAGGCAGTTTTTTGCAGTTGTTAGAGCAAGATCTGATTTAACCTCATACTCATGGGCATATTTTGCAATCTCAGTTACAAGAGAGTCATATTCTGAACGGACATTTATATCAACATTATTGGACATTAGGTTCTGTCCTTAATATCAACCCATTCCGAGGATTCGGGGCCAGTATAATGCGCAGAAGGTCTAATAATTCTATTATTCGCCCTTTGCTCAATACAGTGAGCAGTCCAGCCTGCAACTCTGGACATCACGAATATTGGAGTAAACAATTTTGTTGCGATGCCCATATAGAAATAGGCAGAAGCATGGAAAAAATCAGCATTTGCGAATAGTTTCTTCTCTTCCCACATAACCTTTTCGACTTCCTCGGATACTTCATAAAGAGAATTATCTCCGTATTCTTCAGAGAGCAATTTTGAATAGGTCTTTATCACAGCATTTCTAGGATCTCTTTCGGAATAGACTGCATGTCCAAATCCCATGATCTTTTCTTTATTGGCTAGCATAGAAAGTATATGTTCCCTTGCTTCGTCTCTTGTTTTCCAACCCTCTATCATCTCCATAGCTTTTTCATTAGCCCCACCATGCAATGGTCCTCTTAAAGATCCAATTGCTGCAACTACACATGAATGCAAATCCGACATAGTGGATGCACAAACTCTAGCAGTAAAAGTGGACGCATTGAATTCATGCTCAGCATATAAAATTAGAGATACGTCCATGACCCTTCTGTGAAGATCGGATGGAGTTTTCCCATGCAAGATATGAAGAAAATGTCCCGCAAGAGAATCTTCATTATTATTTAAATCAATATCGACACCCTCATGTGAAAACTTGTACCAATAAACAACAATGGATGCCATGGTTGCTAGCATTCTGTTGGTTGCATCTAATTGATTTGCAAAATCACCTTCTGGCTCCAAATTTCCAAGCATAGAAGTTCCCGTTCTCATTACATCCATGGGATGTGCAGATGCAGGTATCTTTTGCAATACATCTTTTAAGGTTTGAGGAAGATCTCTCTTAGATTTTAAAAGAGCTTTGTAATTATCGAGCTCGCTTTGAGTTGGTAATTTTCCATAGAGAAGCAAATGCGCAACTTCTTCAAAAGTTGCTTTTTCTGCAAGCGTTTCAACCTTGTGGCCCCTGTAAGCAAGGCCTTCAACTTGTCCAACAGTACAGAGTGAGGTTTCCCCAGCAACTTGGCCTCTTAATCCAGCTCCCTCTAATTTTTTAACCATCCTTTGTCTCCAAATTTATTTCTTAAACAAGTTATCTAAAGTGTTTTCGTAACTGTGATAATCAAGCTGTTTATATAGCTCATCACGCGTTTGCATTTTTCCCAACAAATCTTGCTGAGTGCCTTGTTGAGCGATCACATTATACACTTCTTCAGCCGACTTGCTCATGGCTCTAAATGCTGAAAGAGGAAATAACATAATATCTACGCCAGCAGATGCCAACTCCTCAGCTGTTAAGAGGGGTGTTTTCCCAAATTCTGTAATGTTTGCCAAAATAGGAGCAGAAATTTTTTCTCTCAATACTTTATATTCATCAAGAGAGTGGACGGCTTCTAAAAAAATACCATCGGCACCAGCTTCAAGATATCGTGAACTTCTTTCTACGGCACCTTCAATGCCTTCATTAGCGTATGCATCTGTTCTAGCCATAATAAAAAAATCTGCATTAGTTCTTCCATCAACAGCAGCCTTTAACCTATCGACCATCTCACTAGTTGTTACAAGCTCTTTGTTTGGCCTATGTCCGCAACGCTTTTGACTAACTTGATCTTCGATATGAACTGCGGCAACTCCGGCACCCTCTAATTCTTTAATGGTTCTAGCAATATTGAATGCTCCTCCCCAACCGGTATCAATATCGACAAGCAGAGGTAGATCACAAGCATTGCAAATTCTTCTAGCATCAATGAGAACATCTTCTAAACTGGTAATGCCTAGGTCAGGTATTCCGTAAGAGGCATTTGCAACTCCAGCTCCTGATAAATAGATTGCTTTATGACCTGCTGACTTTGCCAACATGGCTGCATAAGCATTAATTGTACCAACTACCATTAGTGGCTTATTTTCGGTAATAGCTTGTCTAAATTTTTTCCCTGCTGAAATCATCGTGATATTTTAACTTAATTATAAAACTTGATGCCTCTAATAATTCTTGATTTATTATTTTGCAAGCGCCATCTGTTGGTATCTCTCAGACTATATACACAGCCACAATATTCTTGCTGATAAAAATTTTCTCTCTTAGAAATTTCGATCATCCGAGAGGAACCTCCTTGCTTGCGCCAATTAAAATCCCAATAAATCAAATCAGCATGCCTATTAGCTGCTCTTAAGCCTGAACTGTTAATTTGATTCATATCTTTCCATCTTGATATACCTAAAGTTGTTGCAAATACTGGAAAATTATTTTCTGCCGCATGCAATGCAGATCTTTCAAATCGCATGTCGAAGCATTTTGTGCAACGCTCGCCTCTCTCTGGTTCGTTTTCTAAACCTTTAATTCTTGCAAACCAATTATCGGTATCATAATCAGCATCTATAAAATCAAAACCAAGCTTTTTACAAAACTTAACATTCTCTTCTTTCCTAATCAGATACTCTTCAACAGGATGGATATTTGGATTGTAAAAATATACTGTAGTTTCTATACCGGAAGCAGCAACAGCTTCCATAATTTCGCCAGCACATGGTGCACAACAGCTGTGGAGCAGAAGCTTCTTTTCTTTGCTTGGAAACTCAAGCTCAGGTCTAGAATAATTTGAAAGTTTAAGATCTTCCATTATTGCAAATTTTTTAATTCTTCTAATAACTCGCTATAAGATTGCACGCTAGATATTGCTGGATATGCATCAGTTATAACCTGAGGAGCATTAATGAAGTATGCTTTTTCTGAGACTTCAAACATTTGGATGTCATTGTACGAATCTCCAACTGCTATGCAAGAGTATCCCATTCCATTGAAAGCTTCTACGGCTTGCTTTTTTGCTTTTTCGGCTCTTAGTCTATAGCCAGAAATCATATCGCCTTCAATTTGTAATCTATGGCAAAGCAATAAAGGGTCTCCTAGCTTGCTCATTAATGGCATTGCTAGTTCATAGAAGGTATCCGATAAAATTACCACTTGGAAATCTTGCCTTACCCGATCAAGAAATTCACGAGCTCCATCTAAGGGAGTCATTTGTTCTGCAACCTTTTTTAACGAACTAAAAGAAATATTATGCTTTTGCATTAACCTTATCCTATAGTCCATGAGCTCGCCAAAAGATGGTATATCTCTTGTAGTTTTTAAAAGTTCTGGAACATTGGTTTGGCGCGCTACTTCTTGCCAAATCTCCGGAGTCAAAGTTCCTTCCATATCAAGACAAACTATTTTCATTGATTCTTCACCCCATAAATCACATGCCCTGAAGACACTTCTTTTTGCGCATCATCGATATTCAACATTTGATCATCAAAAAAGATGTCAGCTCCAAAAGACTTTAGAAAATCAGTTTTGTTCATTCCACCAAGAAATAATGATTCATCAACACGAACGTTCCATTTTCGTAATGTTTTAATGACTCGAGTATGGGATGGTGCAGAGCGCGCTGTCACAAGAGCAATCCTAATCGGGCAATTATCCTCAAGTTCAGCCTGCAGTTTGTTAAGCTCTATGAGAAATGATTTAAACGGCCCTGCAGTTAGCAAAGAGGTATTATTTTTCTCAGATTCTAAGAATGCATTTAGACCTTTTTCATGAAAGATTTTTTCAGCTTCATCTGAGAAAATGACTGAATCACCATCAAATGCAATTTTTAAAAAACTATCGTCTGTTATTTCGCGAGTTTTATTACTTACAATTCGTGCAGCAGGTACTCGGTTTTGAATTGCCATCACAACATCACTTGCATCGCTGGATAAAAATAATCCAACGCCAAAAGATTTTACGTATCTATAGGGACTCTCGCCACCTGAAAAAACTGCTCGAGTAATATCAAGCTTATGGTGTTCTATAGAGTTAAAAATACGAAGACCTGTATCAGCAGTATTTCTTGAAAGAAGAACTACTTCTACTCTCTGTTGATCATAAAAATCATTAATTCTTAAGATTTTTCTTACAAGATTAAAAGCCTCTCCTGGTTCTAAAACTTTAGTTTCATGTGTTATTTGATGCTGCCTATATGCCTCAACGCCCTCTAATTCAAAGACTTTGTGACTCTCATTTAGATTAAATAAAGCTCGAGAAGAAATGCCAATAACTAACTTTGACTGCATATTTGAAAATAGTTAAAAAAAATATATACTGTAATTATATACAGTATAAATTATGATAAAAATAACTGCCCAACAACAAAAAGTCCTTGATTGTATAGAAGTGTACATCAAAGAAACTGGCTTTCCACCAACAAGATTAGAGATTTGCAATGAATTGGGGTTCAAATCACCAAATGCTGCCGAAATGCACCTACGAGCTTTAGAAAAAAAGGGTGTCATTAGCATTAAAAGTGGTTCCTCCAGAGGCATTGTTCTAAACAATAAAATCCCAGATGGTTACCCAGTTATTGGTTTAGTTGCTGCTGGTTCGCCAACTCTTGCTACAGAAAATATTGAAAGAAATATCCAATGCGATTCATCGCTCTTTGGTAGTAATTTTGATTATTTCTTGAAGGTTAAGGGGCTTAGTATGATTGAAGCAGGTATATTTGAGGATGACCTTGTTGCTATAAAGAAAACTACAGATGTAAAAAACGGCGATTTAGTTGTTGCTCGTATAGGTGACGAGGTAACCCTTAAACATTTTTATAAGACGCAAGAAAGTATCGAATTGAGGCCTGCAAATAAAGATTACTCAGTAATTAAAATTAATAACTCCGTTTCTCAATTTGAAATTGAAGGCAAAGGAATAGGGCTCCTAAGAACCCATTAATGCAAAGTAATATTTTTCTTTGAGGTCTTACGTTTAACATTTTCAAAGAAATCATCAAAATCAATCACTTGCCCACTAACGGATTCTAGACCTGCTCTGATCATTTCTTTTGCTACTGAAAGCTCTTCACCATTTAAAAAATCACGTGATTCTTTTCCAAATTCAATTTTGACAATTGGATTTTCAAGATCGTCCGCCCTTCGAAGAACAATGCTTCCGTCTGATAACTGTGTAAGCTCTAGATAATTTGACATACTTTTGACTGTAACATGTTGAAGATTTAATTAATAGGATTGAACACGCTATTTTTTAGTGGAAATTTGCCACGAATTATTTGAATAAATTGCAGTGATGCCTGTCTTCTTGCCATCTTTTTCTGCGCTAAGATAATGTGTATCCTCAGTCTTGTTATATCTTACGATGAATGGATTACCATCATCATCATGTTCTGGAGCAGAGAGTAAAAACTGGTGTTTTTTTGGTAATGCTTCTGCAGCCATTTTTAGCTCACTTACCTCTGGAGCCCTAGCTTCTCTGTTTTTGGGAAATTGACTAGCAGCAAGGAAGAGGCCCTTCAAGCTGTCTCTTAACAAAAAATGATCTTCAACTTTAGAACATTGTAATTGAGGCAAGGGGATTGGATCCATAAATATTGGATATGGCTCGCCGTTTCTCTGGAGTCTTCTGGTAGCATCACAGTTATTATTGCTACAAGCAAAATACTTCCCAAATCTTCCCGTTTTTAACTGCATATCAGCGCCGCACTTATGACAATCTAGAGTCGGGCCATCGTAGCCCTTTAATTTATATGCACCCTCTTCAACCTCGACACCATCACAATCTGGATTATTAGAGCAAACATGGAGTTTCATCCCTTCATCTATTAGATAATTATCCATGCTGACATCGCATTTTGGGCAACGGCGCTTAATTAATAAGT
>Ga0222713_10001160_pt1 | contig 30143 bp, 29 predicted proteins | sample C33_649DmetaG_FD_165061 | JGI IMG/M metagenome (GOLD analysis project Ga0222713, IMG submission 165061) | Estuarine water microbial communities from San Francisco Bay, California, United States - C33_649D | ecosystem: Environmental > Aquatic > Marine > Unclassified | place: USA: California... | reverse complement strand
AAATTTAATATCTTGTAGAGTTAATTGTCTATCTTGATGTTCTAATAATTCTTTATTAGCAGCAGCTAGATCTTCTGTACCTTCTGTTAACGAATTAAGTTCATCTTGTATCTGTTCTATAATTCTTGTATAAGAAGATACTAATTGAATATTACTATGTACTCTCCTTTGTTGTTCTTGTATATCTGCTTGTGTTTGTGTTAGAGCTAATGCCTCTGTTTCTATTTGATCTATATTAGCTTTAGCAGAATCAATACCTTCTTGTAATTCTTTTGCTCGCTCTTTAGCTTTACCAATATGTTTATCTTTTAGCTGAGGTGTAATCGTTTGTTCACAGGTAGGACAATTTTCATTATCTTCATAAAACTTAGCTTCTTTTACTACCTTACGTATCTCTTGTTCGAATTGTAATTTATAAGAATCAAAAGAAGCTTTTCTTTTATTAATAATTTGTAAAGCCTCTTGAGTAGGCTCTAAACGCTCATCGATAGATGCTGTTAATGATGCATTCTCTTTAGTAATAGTATCAATCTCATTACGTTTCTCTTCAATAGACTTTAACTTAGCATCACGATTAGCTAAATTGATCTCTGTAATAGACTTAATATACTTCTTAGAGTTAGCAATATCATGAGATACTAAAGTAATGTTATTATTATTTTCTAATACTTTATCTTTTAATAAAGATACTTTTTCTTTTAATAACATATTCATCTTAGAGAACATACCAATATCTAATAGATCTTCTATCACATCTCTTCTATTAGGACCTGTCAATTGCATGAAAGGTATAAAGGAAGAAGAACCTAATACTACTACTTGATGAAATGATTTATGATTTAGCTTAAGAATATTTTGTTCTAGTATTTGTTGATAGTCGCGAGCATGTGATTCTTGATTCAACATTTGACCGTCAGACCAGATCTCAAACTTATTAGGTTTAATACTCCGTATGATTTTAAACTTTTTATTATTAGCACTAAAGACTACTTCTACTTCACAACCTTTATTATTAATAGAATTAACTAATTGATTTTTAGAAATAGATCTATGAGCTTTACCAAAGAGTGCGAAAGAGATAGCATCTAATATAGTAGACTTACCCGCACCGTTCTGTCCAACTACTAATGTGGTTTTACTTTTCATAAGGTCTATGGTAATAGCGTTATTACCCGTAGACAAAAAGTTTACCCACTTGACATATTCAAATCTTATCACAGTTTATATTATAGCTTATTTTTTAATAAATGTCAAACAAAAGATAGTGCTTGAGCTTCATGCATCAGATCTCGCACTTCTGTTTTAATTCTAGTTTTATCTAATTCAGTTTCTACTGCATCAATGTAAGTATCTAGCAGTGTCTCAGTATCCTCTAAGTCAATAGATTCATCTTGCACGTTCTCTCCCATAAACTCAGAAAAGTTTTCTGCAATCTTTAATTCTAATATCTTTCTATTATTAATACGATCAATAAATCTTTCGAACATATAAGGATCAGATTTATTAACCACTATGACTTTTACAAACTTTTCATTTAGAAAATCTAAATCGCAAGTCTCATAATCAGTATCAGAAGTATCATCATAATATAATTTTTCAAATAAAGTAATAGGATTACGCACTGGAGTTAGTTCACGAGTATTGGTATCAAAGATATGAAAGTATTTAGCATCACCGGCATCATTCCAAAAGAATTCCATTTGTGAACCTAGGTAAGTAATATTACCTTGCTCTGACTTAGTATGGAAGTGACCTGATAATACTCTTTCAAATTTAGAGAAGATATTACCATCCATACCATGTGGGCAATTAATACCTTTATACACTTCGAAGCCTTGTAACTCCAAATGAGCTCCTACTATATCAGCTTTACAATTCTTAATAAATTCTAATACCTCAGGTTCGTTAGTTTCATTAATCCAAGGTATCAAAGCCATTTTCATACCATCGTAATCCATGACTCGTGGTTCCATAATGATATTAATCTCATTCATGTAATGGCCTAGTAATTCTTTAATGGAATTAACTTCATTAGTATTCTTATAATAGACATCATGATTACCAGGAATCAAATCCATCGTAATACCATAGTCGCGCAGCTTCTTAAGAAAGACATATCTATGATGATTGAGTGCTTTGATATTAACAAACTTTCTATTATCAAAGTAATCACCTAAATGTACAATATGTTTAATATCGTTTTCTAATAGATAAGGAAAGAAGACTTCTGTATAGAAGCGTTCTTGATAATTCATAAAGATATCTGAAGCGTTACGTATACACGCATGTGTATCGTTTAGAATAGCAAATTTCAATTAAAGTTCGTCCTGTTCAAAAAATATAGATAGATCTGAGTCAGAGCTTTTAATAACCTTTTCGGTCTTTTCTTGTTTACCAAATTCCTTAATAGCTTCATCCATAGTTCTTACTTTATTTATTTTATCGTATAGATCATCTACTAAAGCTCTTACTTGGTCACCTGATTCGTCATGTTCACCAGTAGTTAAAAATTCTTCGAATCCAGATTGTGCAATAAATCTTAATCTAACATCTTGCTGTCTTTTCTCTTTGGCAATTCTTCTTAGAAAGGCATACCAAATGATTTGTGTAAAGTAAGCAAAGGCATTAGGATTACCTGTACGTGTAGCTGTATCAATATTATAATTTTCTATAGCTCGTAAACAATTTTCGACGCCATCCATGACCATTTCTTCTCTATAAGTATATCTTACGAAGTTAGACTTATGTGATACACCTTCTGATATCTTAAGAAAGCATTGAGCAATATAATCAGTCACAATAGGTTTAGGAAGCTTCTTATCTTTAGCATCTTGTACAGCTTGGCAATACTCAACTACTGCTAAAGAAAAATCTTTATTGTTCACATAATGTTCGTTTTGTTTTCGGGCCATAATATAAATTCCTATTAGTTATTATAGTTTATTTTGTTTGTAATGTCAAGCTAAAATTTATTTTTGTTTACGGCTTGACATTTTTTTAAAATCCGTTATAATATCTTTAAGATGCGGGGAGGGAGAATATATATTCTTTAATGAAACCTAGTCAGTGGTGGGACTGAATCATCTTCCTGTAATCTTTTTAACATATCGTTTACTATATCTTTAGCGTCTGGCACAGGCATATGTTTTAAATTTTCATAATACTGTACGAAATTATGATACTCCGCTATTAAATCTTCTGAAGGTTTACAACTAGCTACCACAGCATGAGATTGTATCAATACTAATTCTGCAGCATTAGCTATCGATGCCATATAAGGTTGTAACATATATATTTGTCTAAAAGGTCTTTGCGTAATCATCATAGGCTTACGACACATAATACCACCTCGCGGTCTATCTATAACTTCAGTGATAATTTCATCGCCTGATGTTAATTTAAAATGTCTAATAGATGTGTTCATATGTTTACCGGAATGATCTTATGATCAAATTGTTCTTTATTATATATTTTAATTCTATCAGCCGAATGTCCAAGTGTAAAATTCTTCTGCTTACCAATATGTATATCATCTGCTAGATCATAGAGTGTGGTGGGTCGACCGTCGTCTGACATCCTTAATCCTCTACCAATAGATTGTAATACTCGTATCTGAGATTTACTAGGTGAAGCGAATATAATGTTATGAAGATTCTTAATATTAATACCTGTACTAAATGTTCCCATAGAAGCTACAATAATAGCATCTTTTTGTTTTTCTACAATACCACGAATAGCTTCTCTATCTGTGGTTTCTGTTTCTCCTGATACGTAAAATACCTTTCTTTTTTCTGATACTTTATTATCTATAAGATCAAATAATACCTTACCATGCTTCTGTACTAATTGAAATAATACTAGAGTATTACCTTTACAACTAACAGCTAAATTACTAATAAAACGATTGCGCACATCGTGTGTGACTATAAAATCTAATTCATCATGATAAGTTTTTTTATCAGACCAGAATTTCTTTTTGTCTTCATCATTATAATTTAATAACAATACATTAATATTTAATTTAGCTAGAGTATTGTTTTCTTGTAAATCTTTAGTAGTAATAACTTTTCTCACCGGTCCAAATAAACCTGTTAATACTAATCTATTGACTTGCGTACCATCTAGTGTACCTGTGGTACAATATCTAAAATCTGCTTCAGTACATTTATTCATAATAGCAGATAAAGATTTAGCTTTAAAGCCATGACACTCATCACCAAATACACATCCAAATTGTTCAAACCATTCTTTAGATAATTTGTAAATAGATTGCCAAGTAGATATAATCACACGTTTCTTAGTTTGTTTATCTTTACCTGAATAAATGATATGACAATCATTTTCTACATCCATACCATAAGATGCAAAGTCATTATACATTTGTTCTACTAGCGATGTAGTAGGTACTACTACTAATACATTAGATTCATAATTATCTAGATACCAACGTAATAAACAATAAATGATTAATGATTTGCCTGAACCAGTAGGTGATTGTAACACAGCTCTTTTATGATGAATACCATAAGCTACTGCATCATATTGATAATCTCTTATCTCCCAAGGCAGTGATAATTTTTCTATATACTGCACTAACTCTAAATGATTAACATTAACCTTTTCATTAGGTAAACCATAATGGCCATTATTAAGAGTCATAGTATAATTGTGATTCATACAGAAGTCTTTAAGTTTATCATAAAGCCCCGTATTTAATTCATTAGTCATACGATTGTATAATCTAATTTTACCATCCCATAATCTCTTTTTATACAATGGTTGGAATTGATATCCCGGTGCATAGAAAGAGAAATGATCAGCTAGTTCTGCTGATATACTAGGTTCACAATCTAGATATAACATTGAATGATGCTTCAATGTTACTGTTATATTATCCGCCACTCTCGAATCGTTTCCATTCTATAATGTTTTTAATAGTTTGATGTCTCCATTTAAGATTATCTATAATCTCTTTAAGAGTGTCTTCAATAGTTTTAAGATAAGCTATTTGTAATGAAGCCTTTTGTATATCTTCATCTGCTTCATAGAACTTATCCATATCACCTTTTAATACTTTTAAACCATCAAACGGATCATCTTTCCATCCTTTAGATATAATAGTATCTTGATCCATTTTACCATTATAGTACATCCATTTATCTTTTAATAATACTTGATAACCTTGTTCAGCTTTTCTTAACATGAGCTTAGTAGTAGATAGTAGTTCTAAATACTTAGCATGTAGTATAGGTGTTTTTCTAGAATCCTCATCCAATCGCATTCTATCGATCTGACAATCTTCTTTCCAAGTCTCTAATATTTGTTTTAGGTCTGTATTACCATTAGCCATAATATACTCCAAATAATATAATTATAATATAAAATCAAATAAATGTCTACACAAATTCCCAATAATCGTATTTAAAGTCTACTGTAAAGGTAATGTATTGAATATCAGTAGTAGATGCTTCTAAGTTGATAGTAGATACATCTGTAGGGAATGCATTCTTATATAGAATAGTTTTGTTAAGGTTATTATGTGAACTAAGAATAGATACTCTTATATCACTAATAGAAGGCGTAGCAGTTACATTTCTTTTTACCGGAGCTTGATAACTATTCTCAACATTAAACTTAACCCAGTTAACTATTTCTGTGTAAGCTGTCATATCTTCATCTAGTATCACATTAATAGATACTGGCGCGAAGTTTGCTTTATCTCCAGGAAAGGCTACGTTGACATGTCTAAATGGGACGTCTGTTGCGTTACTATTGATACCTGGATGTACAATACTTTGTGCAAAGAACTCTAAATTAGGATAGTTATCTCTAGAGATAGTTACTCTAAAACCATTAGGTTGTAAAAAATTTGTATTAGTTGTTAATGCCATATCTATTATTTATATGTAAAATCACACATCATCCTAGTTGGATATCCATCGTACCCTTGTGTGTCTCTTATATTTAACTTAAAGATATAAGTATCAGAAGTCATTTCCATATCTATTCTTTTACCAGTACCTGTCTTACCACCATAGTAGATAGTGGTTCCAGTTACATTAGCAGCTCGTCGCATAGCAGCTTCATTCATACGTTTAGATATGACTTTACCAGGAAATTCATGAATCACATGATAACCATATCCAATACCTGTTTCTAATAATTCTTTAATACCGCCGCGATTAATACTAGGGCTTCTATCTACTTTACCTATAGTCATTTGACCATTAAACACTTTACAAAATAACTTTGTATCTATACCAAATAGTTTAAGTAATTTTAAACCATCTTTGTTTTTAATGACTTGTGATTTAATTTCTTCAGGAGTCAATATAGTACGAACACCTACATTAAAGAAAGTAGTAGTACCTCCAGATTTTAAACTTAAGTAAATAGGATTCTTATCTTTATTAATAGTAAGATCAGTTACTGCTGAACCTACATTCTTACCACTACCCGGATTAGTAATAGTAATATTACCTCCTGAAAAATCTAAAGGTCTTCTAGTATTAGCTGCACCTTCTGCAGTTACTGTAAACGTAGGTAAAGATCTTAGGTTATAGGTTTTATCTAAATCTTCTATAGAAGTCAATACCTTTGCATCTATATCTGTATCACCAGCCCACCATTTAAATAGAGCTTGCATATAATCTTCTTCAAACGCATTACCTTTATTATTAGACCCTCTATTACCAGATGAACCATTACCAAATTTAATAGCAACGGTTTTTAATCCTACCTTTTGCTTTAATGAAGCTATAGTAGTTTTACTTGATAATTGTCTAGATACATTACATTTTTTCTTTTCTTTTAAATCTAGATTGATAGGAGTATCTAGTTTATAACTCTTTAATGTATTATACAGATTAGTAATTTCTAAAATGGCATCACCAGAGAACTTAGCTTTATTTAAAGTATTAACTATCTCAGTTTGCGATTTAGGAAAGAAATCATATGCCATGTATATATTTATCCATGTAGTATCAAAAAAGAAGGGCCTTACGGCCCTTCCTAAACTTATAAAGTTTAAATACTACTTAAGCAAGAATATTGTCTACTCTGAAGATTCTGTAGTATTGGTTTGATTTAGCTGCGGCAAGACCGTTAGCAGGTGTAGCACCTACAAATGGGTTTGAAGCCATTCCGTATCTTGTTTTGAAGCCAATCCTTGGTTGGAAATCGTTCTCACCAACTGCTCTCACCATTTGTAGTGGAACATAAGGACAATAGAACACACCAGCGTCATAAGGGTTGGTACCTTTGAACCCAACTGTGACATAGTCAGCAGTTGCATATGGATCAATGTACACTTTCAACCTACCGTTAAGCACACCAGCAAAAGTATTTCCAGTATCATCAACATTTAAGTTTGTTGCTAATGCAGGAGCGTAATCAAGAACGCCAGCAGCTGCTAAAGCAGTAGCTACGTCTGAAGAACAGATAACTACGTTACCTTTTCCTCTTCTTGTTTCTTTTGCAATTACGTTTGCTTCACGATCTAGTTGAACCATTAGACCTCTGAATTTCTCAGCTGACCATCTTCCGTCTGCATCTGTAGAAAGGTTAAAGATACCTTGTACAGCTACGTTAGATGATAAACAACCTGTTTTAGCTTGTGAGTTGATTGTTCTAACAACTTCTCTATTGATCTCTGCAAGGATTTCAGTAGAAAGAATATTAGCCAATTCAGTCTCAGCATCAAGACCATGAATTGCTTTAAGGTCTTGAGCTAATTCTAAGCTGTATTCAGCTTTTAGAGCTCTTGATTTCGCAGTAACAGTAGCTTTCTCAATTGTGAAGCCCATTTCATTAAAAGATGAAGCAGGACCAGCACCTGTTGAGCCTAGGCCTTCAGCGTTAGCTGTTGACATACCGCCAGCGAAGATTGAGGTCAATCTTTGGTCATCAATGGTTGAATCTGAGTCAGTATCAGTAACGCCGTTAAGGCCTGAAGCGTTGTCAGAATCATGTGTGCCAGCAGAATCACCTGAGAATCGTGTTTCAGCTTCGTTAAAGAGAGCTTCACGATTTGAGGTGGATCCACCTTGGTACCTTGACTTCATTGCAAAGATAAGTCCTGTAGGACCAGTCATAGGCTGAACGCCGCAGACATCATAAGCAATAAGGTTAGGCATTGCACGTCTTACTAGAGAGATAAGGACGGGATCCCATCTTCCTATAGCAGAAGTGCTATTAGCAGGAGCGTCTTCTGTTAAGAAACCAGCAGATGCGTGTCTCTCTTCACGAAGAGCTGCCTCTTGGTTCTCAAGAACCACAGCTGTAACAGCTTTTCTATGATAATCGGAAATAGAACCAGCTGAAGCTTCGTTCAACACTGGTGACCATTTCTCAATTAAACGATCATATGATAACATTTTTTGTTTCTCCTAAAAGAATTTAATTTTTAATTTTACGTATGGCGTCTAAGTATGAGCTCATAGAGGTAGATACTTCAACAGTGTCGTCGTTATCTTCTTCTACTTCTTCAATGATAGATGCTTCTACAGTTTTTACTTTAGTGAAGTAAGATTCTTTAACGGTTTTTACTTTATTAGCAAAAACTGATTCGTCTTCAAAATCTATGTCATCAACTAAAGATTTTAGTTTTTCTACTTCGGTCTCAGCTAGGCCATGAGAAGCTTCTCTAATGATTGCATCTCTTTTATAACCTTCTAAGATTTCGGCGGTTTGAATAGCTTCTTCAGTTGCTTTGTTGAGTTTTACTTCTAATTCTTCAACTTGCTCTGCAAGCTCGTCAACTAGGTCTACTTTGGATTCTGGAACTTCAATGTAAGACTCTACAAACACATCTTTCAATTTGTTCATAAAAGTCTCAGCTATTTCAGTACGTAAACCGTTCTGAACAGCAAGATGATTTTCCTTCATCCAATTTTCAACTACGTAGTTTAGATAGCTATCGACTTTCTCTACTAAATCTTCTTTAGTAGATTTGACTTCCTCGTCAAGTTCAGTACGATACTGTTCTTCTAAACGATCAATTTCTTGACTGAGTTTAGATTTTACCGCAGCTTCGAATATCACTGCTGTCTTGGCTTTGAACTCATCACTGAGTGTAGCTTCTGACTCGACTAACGCATTAAGGTCATCGGAAAAATCTACTTTGACATCTATATCAGCTACTTCAGCAACTGCTACAGTGGTTTCTTCTTCATCAGACTCAAAATCTTCCATTACTTTAGCAAAGACGGTTTCTAAAGCATCCTTCTTCATACCGCTAAGCTTAGAGTACACAGCGTTAATCATACCAGCTTTAGTCTTAGGCATTGGTTCTGCATTGCTTTGATCGCCTTTCCTTGCAGGTGATTTTTTGACGCCGGCTGTTGCCTTGTCTACACTTGCTAAAGAAGCTTTCTCTGCATCCGCACCGACTTCAGGCTTCAACTTAGCGTCGACGCCTTTGCCTTTTGGTTCTTGAGCTTCAGTAACTTCCATTACTTCTGGCTCTTGATGTTGCTCGGACATGTATAACTCCTATTATATTTTATTTTTGAGTAACGAGAGGAAATTCTTAAACGCACGTACTTCAGTCTCATAAAGACCTTTCCGTGGAGCATTCTTTATTTCAGTCTCAATCTGTTCAATCTGTCTTGGTTCTATAACGCCGTTATTCCAGATCCACTCAACACCTTCCATTATACCATTAACAAAAGCTGCAGGAGCTGATGGATCTTGTACGATGTCAACCGTATTAAGAATATAGTCGTCCTTGACGACCATGACACCGTTACGTTGCTCAAGACTACCCATACCACGAGTTGAAACACCTAGTCTGACGCCGCCATCTAGGAGACCTTTTACAATCTTCCCATTAGGAGTGTCTAGAATAGATGCCTTTCCAATCACATCATTTCCTTCAAAATGAAGATCTGTGATGCGATGTGAAACTTTATCTAAGTTAACAGTTGGCCCTTCAGGGTGATTTAATTCTCCAACTGCTCTACTTGTTTTGACTTGTTCGTTGACATATTTGTCAACTGCTTTTTCCATGATAGGTTTTGGATAAACCCTACCATTACGATTCTTTTGATCTGCTTGTGCAAACACACCTTCGATGGCATATGACTTTTCGCCTTTTTCGTTCTTCTCAGTAATAAACTCGAGTTCGTGTTCTACATATTCTGATATTAACTTCATGCTAGTTCCTTTGCAAATTGTGAACCCATTTTCTCTGCTTGGGCTCTATTATTATAACGATCTAATTCTTCACCGTTAATATAAGCAACAAATTTATTGCCATCTTTAGTTACTTGTAATAAGTGTTTGCCAACTTTCTTTTTTACCACTACATTAGAAAGATTTACTTTCTCAATTAAGTTTGAGTAAAAGACATTAAAAGTTTTCATACTTTATTATTTATAATATTTTAGATTTTAATTCGTTTAAAACTGTTTGTATATTTGCATAAACGTAACTATTTTTCTTAGTTCTACTAACAGCTGTTCTAGGAATATGATTTAATAACACATGTTCACTAGCTGTACAGCATATAATAAATCGTTTACCGTATCTTGAAAATTTTGAAAGTATGTCGTATATGTGTTGTATAGTTAATTTTTGATCTATACCCTTTGCAGCTGCAGGAACCATAAATCGTTGAAATACTATTAGGTCGTATTGTTTATTACAACCATATATTTCCCAGTTATCACTAAACACATCTGGCATAATATAATTAACTTCTACTTCAAATGTGTTTCGCATTAACTCAAATATAGGCATCGCTTGATCCCATTCCACCGTATCAATACCTACTGTTTTACCAATACGTTTAATACAATGTTCTAGATATCCTGCTCCGGTACCTACATTTAATATACTAGTAGGTTTTACTTCTGCTAGTATAGCATCTCTTAGAGAGTTAGCTTCTTTAAGATGACGCATATGGATTTCTGCATTACAATATTGTAACTGAGAATACCATACTTCGTGTTTAGCTATATGTGGTCTTTCTAATAACCAACGTGTATAGTTAAAACCCAATGCATCTAAGTCGTTACGTACTCTACCTTCTCTAGGTTGTAATGTTACGCCAACGGCTTTTATATCAGCGGGTGTCATCCTCTTCGTCTTCTAACTCTACATCATCTAATTCTTGTTCTAATTCGTCTAGCTCGGCTTCGTCTTCAGCTGATATTTCATCATCAACTTCTACTTCTTCTTCGTCAGCTAGTACTTCATCATCAGTTACATCAGTCTCTAATTCTCCATCTTCTGGATTATTAAATATAGCTGCTGATAATTTTATTTTCTCTTGATCTAGAGAATCTTTTAATTTTGTGTTTAATGCATTATTAAAAGATTTCTCTGCTTTTGTAAAGTCTTTAGCATCTAAATAATCTATTAAATCACGAATTGCTTCACTGCTCATCATTTCCTCCTACGGCAGGTGTACCAAAGCTTGGTACTTGTTGTGTATCGGGTTGCTCATCATTTTTTGAATCACCTTCACCATCTATTTCTTTTTTCATGTCATCAATATCATCATCTGATAAAGATAAGACATTTTTCATGACCCATTCTTTTGAGAAGTACTCACCAATGTATTGTGATATTTGATCCATGGTTTGTAATCTTTCTCTAAGAATGTCCATATCTCTTAGTTCTGCAAAATGATTATCTCGTATATAATCTACTACGATATCATTTTTCCATTCTTCCCAATCATCCTCAGTAATAATACCTTTAAGTATTAATTGTTTCTTAAGAATACCTAAGAAGATTTGAGAGAATTTCTTTCTAAGCCTATTAATAAATTTTTGGAATTTAATTTCATCTCTAGAGATCTCTGTTGATCTACCTAGAGAAAATTGTGCTTCTTGTTCCAATCTTTGTAATGGAACGTTTAATGAACGATACAATCTTTTTTGGAAATAGATAATATCTTCTATATTACCTAAATTGTCACCACCAGCAATAGTAGATACTTCAGTACCTCTACCACCTTCTCTTCGTGGTAACCAGAAATCTTCAAGCATAGACATATGCTTTCTATCATCTTTTATTTCACCAGTAGAAGCATCATAGACTAGTTTATTTCTATAACGAGCCATAATATCTTTCATGTATTGTTCTGCTTTACCTCTAGGTAAGTTACCAACATCTACATAGAATACTCTTCTTTCTGGTGCTCTTGCTAATCTATAGATAACAAGAGAGTCTTCCATCATCCTTAATTGGTTGATAGGTTTTAATGCTTTATGTAAATAAGATACTACTCTTTTACGACCTTCATCTAATAAACCTGATGTTACATAAGATACTGAGTCAGTAGATAATTTTACACCAGAGTTTTGTGCTCCTGGTTTATCTTGATAAATGAAAAACTCTTCTACTTTCTTAATAACATTGGCGCCTGTCGTAGCATCTTTTTCTGCTTTGACATGTTTTACTTTTCTTACTTTAGCTGAATCTATAAGTCGTATGTCTTGTATACCTTTCTTTAAATTATTTTTATCTACTACTAGATGATGATATAATCTACCATCGATATACCAAGCTCTAAACATATCGTGACCGTTTTCATTAAAGTTTAACATAGCCACAATATCATCAAATTCTTCTCGTATTGCTTTCTTAATACGTTCTGGTGCTTCAATATTATCCATAGATATGTCTACAGATGATTCTAATTCGGATGCTGAGATAGCTTCGTTCACTATATCTTCTATAGCTTGATCTACCTCTGGGTGCATAGCTACACCTCTATATTTTCTAATTAATTGCCAATTATCTTTAGCTTCTGATTCGCCATCAAAATCAATGTATTGGCCATAGTGCGCACCACCAGCAGTAATATAACCCGCACCATCCGGATCTGTCGGAGGTACGATCGAGGGCAACTTTTGTTCTTCATCACCTTGGCGGGATCTTTTTATTTCGAACCCAAATATTTTAAATGTATTATCTGCCATTATGGTTCCTTACATAATTTAATAAAATAGAGGGGAAATTACATTCCCCTCTATATACTTATACGAGAATTAACTCGTTGTATTTGATTCCCAATATTGATAAGCCCACTCACAAGTAAACTCTTCAATAGCATCGTTAGTATCGTATGCTAGAGCGATCTCTCCAAGATTAACTGGAAATGCTCCTCTGAAGTTATATACTTTGATGACTTTCTCATCTCTATCGAGTTGCTCAATCTTAAGATCAGCTTGATAATCCAAAGGATTAACTAAACCGGTATTAGCTGAATGAGCGTTGATACCATTCATCCATCTTTCAAGGGCATTTCTTACAACGAAATCTGTATCATTGAAGATTGTAGTTGTCCATGAAGGGAATGTTCTGGTGCCAGTTACTTTCAATACTCTACCTCTAAATGGTACCTCGACGGCAGTCATTTCTGAAGTTGGTAATGAAGCTGATCTACACATAAACTGTGTAATCTCAGCATCGCCACCAGCAAAAGCTGGATAGTTGATGGTCGCCTTGAACAGATTAGCTCTTGCGCCACCACCCTTTAGTTTTGACTTAAAGTCGTCTACTCCTAATATTGCCATTTTATGATTCTCCTATAGCGCTAATTGTTAAACTGTACCTACGACTTCATCAAATGTGACACCTGATCTTACAGCTACGAAGTTTAATGTTACGTAGTTGATTGATCGTGCTGGTTTCACAAAGACTGAAGCAATAAACTCATTTCTATCAACGACAGCAGCTGTATTATTAGTATCATCACATAATACTCTGAAGTCGGTAATACCTCTTCTTCCTTTGATTTCTCTTAGGAATGGTTCGACTACATTGACAAATTCAGCGCGTGTGAACTCATCATTGAACTCGAACATAACGTTTTGTGCTGCTCTACCAATTGATCTCTCAATAGTTAAGAATAATCTTCTTACATTAATTCTATCGAAAGCTGAAGGTCTAGCAAGTTTAGTTTTATCACCAAACAATACAATACCTTGGCCTGCCAAGTTTATGATTGGGTTTACTCCAACTTTATACAACGTATCTCTTTGTGACTTAGTAGCATTGTAAGCTAATGAAGTGACACCTAAGTAATTACCTCTTCTTTGTCCTGCTGGTGAATACCAAGGAGCAGCTGACAAATCAGATAAAGCCATTACGCCTGCAGTAGACGAAGCAGCTGGTATATAAGTGTATACGTCATTATACTTATCGTATACTTTAAGCCAGTTATTATCCACTACGAGATACGATGTGTTTGTAAACTGGTTAGTTGTTGTAACAGAGCTAGTTACTGGGTTAGCCGCATTAACGACTGCAGCTCTGTTAGGGGATGATACAACTACACAATCTTTACGTGTTGATGAAGCTATGGTAACTAGATCATTAACTACAGTGACTTGATCAGCTTCTACTGACATTCCAGGTGCAATTAAGAAATCAACTTCATATTCTTCTGTGTTTTCAATTTCATCAAAACCAGTGGCTATTTTGCCAGTAGTTAATGTTGAAGAAACAACACCACCTGATAAAGAAAGAGCTTCAGAAGAATCTAAAGCAGCTGCTGAATCAAGTGCGCAATATATGTAGTTTGAGTTTTCATTAATAACATCTTGGAAGAAGTTAGATGTTCCGTCTGATAGTTTTGCACTAGCAGAAGTTCCTAAGAATGGGAATGTTTCTAATACAGTACCTGCTGTACCAGTAATCACACCGTCTTCGTCAGTAACTAGAACATGTACTTCAGCTGTAGATGAAGCTGCATCAAATTTAGCTAAATCAGAAGCGCCGAAGTTTACACTTGCGCCGTTTACTGAGTAACTAATTTTCAAAGAGTTACCAAAGTCGCCAGGATACCTAGCGACAAATTTTTCACCGCCACTGAAAGTGGTTGCATCAAAAGCATCCTTATTTCTAATTAATTGTGCGTCACCCACGTTATCAGCAGCGTTTACACAGCTATCTGATATTTCGCGAATCACATACAAAGAGTTAGAATATCTAAGGAATGCTGCGGCAGATAAATAATCTACATTATTATCTGTATCTGGAGTACCGAATACACTAGCTAATTCTGCTTCTGTTGAAACAAGAACAGGCTGTCTAACTGGACCCCAGTTAAAATTTCCTACAAATGCACCTGTGGTAGATTGAGCATTAGGCACTACGCCTGTTAGATCAACTTCTCTAAATGTAATTGCGGGAGATTGTGATGGAGTAAATAGTGCCATGACAGTTTTCCTTTTGTTTGTTTAGTAATAATAAGTTCATAATACGGAAGTTTTCATACCCTTTTATTTATAAATAACTGAAATTAGAGTTCATCCCAGCGATTTTTATCTATGGTATCTAATCCCCAACCTTCTTTATTTAATTCCGATTGCCAGTCTAAATGCTGTATATGTTCTTCTCCTGTATCTATATGTCCAAACGGAACTAGATCGTCCTCTATAGACTGGATCTGCCTCTTATAGAGCATGTCTTTAATGTTGATGTCAGTCATTTCTGCAAAGTATTCAGTAGTAATAAAATACCCAAACATAATTAAATTCATCATTAAATCATCGTGATTACCATCTGATGCTGAGTAAGATTGTCCTCTACCTACAAAAGTAGATATTTCAATAATAGTTTGCTGATCTCGTATGGCTAATTTTTTATTTTCTAATAGATCTTTACAAGCTGAACATCCTAAACGTTTAGTTCTACGAGTCATCTCAATACCAATAGCATTAGCTTTAATAGCAGAAGATACGTGTACGTTCTCATATTCTAATTCATAATATAAACCATTACATACTACAGTACCTTGATCATTAGACTCTATCACCACGTAAGCATTGTTGTAAGAGATTGCAAATTTATAAATAATATTAGGAAAGAGCAAAGGAGATATATTGTTATTTCGATATACTGCGACTTGCTTGAACGGTCTCGTTGAGATGTCAATTACGTTAAACGTAGAATAATCCTGTCCTCTTCCTTTACTAACATCAACGGTCATAATATATTGATGTTTAGGATTAGTCTCTTCATAGATGAGACAATGGCCGTCTTCTAGAACCCTAGTTGGATTACTAGCACGAAGACTCATTAATGTTTCTGCATTGATTAAAGTATCCGCTGTTCCAAAGAAGGTATTACCAAATTCCTGATCGAATTGCAGTCGAGAAGTATTAGCTATAGTTTGTTGCTTCCATACTTCGTCTCTGCCTGGTACGTCATGCCAATCTACTCTGAATGGTTTATATTCATTGACGCCTTGTGTAGCGCCTTCCCATAACTTATGAAAAGTATTACCTAAACCATTAGCCGTAGAGGTAATAATAACTTTAGTTTCTTTACCAGATGATATTACAGGATAAGTAGATGTATAAAATTCTGCAGCTCTCTCAACGAAAGCAAACTCATCTAGATATAATAAGTTAACAGACAAACCTCTTATAGAAGAACCAGATGTGGCTCTAGCTATAATTCTACTATTATTACTAAATTCCACCGATCCTTTATTTAATACCTTACATCCAGGTTGTAGAAAGAAAGGTATGTTTTCTAACATAAGAGTAATACGACCTAGCATCTCTCTTGCTGTCTCACCTTTGTTAGCTAGTACGGCTACTGTCTTTTCAGGATTAAATAATACAAACCATAATAGATAAGCACATGCTGATATAGACTTACCTGACTGACGACAAGCTAATACAATATTAAAGCGATGATCATTGAATTGTTGAAACATTTGTTTTTGATAAGGATATAGATGAAAAGGAACTAATCCTCTATCTAATTGAATAACCTTGACGTATGTTTGAGCAAAGTATACAGGATCCTGCATACAACGTTTATATTCTAGTAGTTGTTCCTTGGTCCATTCTTGTTGAATGCCATCACGTTTAACATTACTATTACCAAGATAGGTTTCGTTACTCTGTTGATTCCACATCTATCACATTATCACTTTTCAATAACATTCTCTGTAGATCTACCGTAGTTAGAAATACGTTATTATTAGTTACAGCTTTCTCTGGTAAAGCTTTAGCTTTAATATCTTTTTCTTTCTTATTAAGATCCATAAGACGATCATTAATCTCAGCCATTTGCTTCATCATGTTTGATAACACTTCAAAAGCTCTAGGGTGTTCTGATTGTCTTGCCACTTCCATCATAAGATCCAAACTCTCACGACCTTTATCTAATAGTTCGTAATAAGTAGCTCGTGAGTATTTGTAATCATCATCTATATTTCTTTCATTATCCATTAGGCGCTATCCTGTACATTAACAATTGTTGTAGTAAATCCATAATCTGAATCAGCGTTAACACTTAACGGATCAGGTAAAGTAGTAATGGTCTCTAATAACATATCTGAATCAGACCATCCTGCACCTAAATTGTATACTGGATTAGTAACTTTACGTATAATCTTACTACCCAATGCACCAATATTTTTATAGAAGTTTACTTTCATTTCAAAATCTAGAGTGTATACAATAGTTCTTCTAGACTCTACTATACCCTCATAATCATCGGAAAAAGACACGCCTAATAAAACTAATGGTACATCTTCCTTAACAGTAGGAAAGTCGTCTAAAGGCTTTATAGTAACGGTATATTGAGGATTAAAGAAAGGTATAATCTGTTCTACTATTTGTAAAGCATCGTCTTGTGACTTAGCATATACATTTAGTTGCATACCTATATTATAAGGTACAGCGGTATAAATCTTATGTCGATTAGTAATAGAATCTGTTACGGGTTTTGAAAAAGATTGTGTTTTAGATAACTGTCGAGTTGCATCATAAGCTATCGAAGTTATTTCAAATGACATACGAGGTAACTTAATAGCTACAGCTCGTTCCATAGCCTCACCTGCATTCATTTGAGCAATACGTTCTATAAATTTATTTTTATTAGCGTAAGATAAAGGTACTTTAACTGTATCTACTACAGCACCTGATGAGTTCTTTCTAATCACATACAAATTATTAAACAATGAACCAAATAGTGCTACTGACTTTCTTATTCTTTGATAATAGAAATGTGTACCGAACATTATTGCATATCTCCAAATGGATTACCTTCACTAAAATCTATAAACGATACTTCATAATCATCAAAGGCCGTATTCTGCGCAGTATTCTGAATGCTTTGTAATTCTGCTACTAAGCTAGGTGTCGCCACATTACCAGAGGTACTACCAATTACTTGTCTAGTAGTTACAAAAGTATGGAATTGACCATCGTCAGCGCCAACATGTGCAAGATATAATTTATCATCCGAATCAGACCATTTAACAACTTCACCAGATATAACCGTACCATCAGTTAATGTTTGTGTAACAGTTTCACCTATAGTGTAGTTACCTATAGTACCATCTGAGTCCATAGTTAATAACCATTGGTAAGCGAAATTCTTTTCTATAGCATCAATAGCATCAATACCAGTATCCAAATCTTCATCATTGTATTCAAACAATTCTGCTGTGATTCTAAATACAGGAAGATTCTTTAATTGATAGAAAGGTCTTTCATCTTCTACTTTACTAATTTTAAATAAAGAACCAGATAGTGGTAAGAATAATAAATCACCTTCTTTAGGACGATAGTATTGTACAGTACCTTCTGCATTAAGAATAGGTTTAATTCGTTGATTCCAAGATCGTTTAGATATTACAAAATTAGCAACGTCTCGTATCTCTACTCCAAATTTAGTAAATAGATCTCCATCTCCATCAAAGCCATCTATATTCTCAATATACATTTCTAGTTTATGATTGGATCCAAAAGTAGCAGGAATCTCATCATTGAGAATAGTATCGTAACGTACTTGTGTACGTGGAAGATAATAGACGTCTTGGCCGTATATCTTTAGAGCTTCAACTACTATATCTTCATAGAGTGTTTGCTCTGAACGCCTGCCTTGAGAAAAATAAGGATTTAATGGCATGGCTTAACCTACAAAGAAGTCCGGAGGTAATTCATTTTCCATTCGCATAGTTTCTAAAAGTTTTTCTAACTCTGCGGTTGCATCATCATAAAATTGTCTTCCGTTTAAAGTTACTCCTCCAGGTAATTGCATACCTTCAAATTTAATTAGGTTTTGGCCCCATTGTTGTTTAATAAGTTGTGTAGTATAACTTTTAATAAACTTATCATTGTATATAGAAGTAGCTGTATTTGGGTCTATAATTTGATATACTTCAGCTACAATATAATCTCCTGCTTGTATATCTTGATCTGCAAAGTCGCCGAAAATGTATAATCTATTTTCTTTTCTGGAGAATTGTACTTGCGGAGTACCACTTAACTTCATATCTAATAAAGATAAGTATTGTTGCATTTGTTCATAGTAAGCCATATCTCCTGCGTAAGTAGATAGATCGGCTACATCATTTAACATCATTTGATACTTAATATCAAAAAAGTTAAAAGAAGTATTAAAAGTAGTAGATATTGGAAATAGTTTAGAGATGTATATGATATTGCTAGATACAGAAATATACTCATTAGCAACATCAGCAGCAGTTACTAAGTGTTTTAAATATATTTTCTTAGTAGCATCAGAATGATATTCTTGATATACTTGTAAAGCATCATCTACTTTATCTTGTAGTTGATCTTCATCTACGTTAATTTCAATGACAGGTTCACCTAATCGCCTTAGGCAAAAGTCAATTAATTGTCTGCGTGTTGCTGGTGATGACATGTCATATACCCTTTAATATTATTTATCTATATTTATACTTCGTGAGTACCATTAAACATAGGATGATTAAACTCTGATCTACCTTGGCTACTCCATACATGAAATGGTAATACTTCTAAAGGTTCATCTTTAGTTTTAAAATGATGTGGTACCATAGGATCAATAATTAATACATCATGTGGTTCTAAAGCAATAGTTTCAGATTTTGTTGGAGTACCATGTATACAAATACCGGAGCCTGATTTAACATATACTATTCTTGCAGTAGAATGTATATGATGTGCTTGTTCTGCAGTATGTGGAGGCATATACAAATATTGCCAAGTAGGATCACCTGATCGTATAGGAGGCAATAACTGTGAAGTAGCGCAACCATTAATATAAGGTAAAGAAGGTAATACATTAACACTACTATCACGATTCCAACTTTTGTATCCTGGTACCACAATACCCAATAAAGAAGCTCTGGCTCTATCTCTTCGAGTATATACTTTACTACAAGAAAAATTATCTGCAACCCATATAGTCCATTTAGATTTAATATCATGTGTTCCTATATACACTTTATAATCATATAGTTCACGAACATCTGTAGGTGATACAATAATAGTATCATCTATTGCATTGTACTTTCGTATTATCGGTATGTAAGTCGACATAAAGATCCGTCCTTAGTTTTAGTAGCGCAATAAGTTTCATCACATCCTCGCGTGCGCAAATAGTTTCTAATAGCTAGTTTATAAGTAGCTTGCTCGTATTTAGCATTCTCTTCGTAATGATTCATAGCCCATCTTTGTAAGTCTACATCATCGTAAAAATGTAAAACATTACTTAAAGGTGGTATAGGTAATAGTCTCCATAACATACCCATTCTTAATAATACATCTTGGTATTTACAAGTAAAATTAATAGCCCATACCCACTCTGCATAAGTAACAGAGGCTTTAGGTTTATTAAGAAATGTTAGTATGGTAGGATCTAATACTTCTTGTACTTCTCCAGGTACTACATATTCATAAGGTTTCTGCCTAGTTTCAAATGATCTACAATAACCCTTAACTGAACCAAATATCTGATCTCCAATCTCTCCTGTAATTACTAATAGGTTAGGAGTATCTTCTATAAATTTTCTAAATTCAAAATCTTTATCATGTGGCATACCTAAAAAACCAGTGTAAACATATTCTGCTGTCACTAATGGAAATTGCCCCGCTAGTATCTCTGCTGCTAACTTAGGATGTTCTCCTATAGCATGATGATTGATATGTATATGAAAAGGCACGCTAGCGGCTACTAAAGCATAAAAGGCGCAAGTAGAATCTAATCCACCCGACCACATTAATACTACTGTTTTATTCTTAGTAAGTTCTCTAATGTAATCTGCGCGTGCTGCAATAAGAGTATTGAAATCCGCTGTCTCTTTACTATGAGGCACAGGAGATACTATTTTGTATTCTTTAGATCCAATAAAAGTTTTAGTACGATCTACTAAATAGACTTCAAAGAAATTGCGAATAATCTTTTCTTGTTCATTGATAGTATGATATAGCGTGGGATGGTAGGGGCCATAATCCTTTATAAAAGATACATAATCTTTACGTAATCGTAATTCCATAACAAAAATTATTTATTAGTTTAATAAAGTACCGCTTGCATCATAAACATTTATTCTATAGTATGAACCTTCTTGTCCATCAAGCTTGTCTGCGTCTAATAATGTACCAGCACCATCAACTGTTAATAAAGCTGTTAATATTTCTGAAGCGGTAGAGTAAGTCTCGTTAAAGTTAATGACGCCAGTACCTGAGTTATAAGTAATATCACCTGTGGCGCTAATATGAGCTCTAACTTCACTTGCACTTGGACCTGTATAGGTAATAACACCTGTACCTGAGTTATAAGCAAGAGAACCATCTCCACCATTATCTGTGACGCTAATTAATCCTCTGACTTCACCGTCTGTTCTTTCAGTAAAGCTTATAACACCTGTAGATGAATTATAAGATAGGTCGCCACCAGCGCTTAAATGAGCTCTTACTTCAGCTGCACTAGGTCCTGTATAAGTAAATGCTCCTGTAGTTGAATTGTAACTAAAGGAACCATCGCCACCTGCATCTACAGCACTAAATAATCCTTTAATCTGAGCTGCAGATCTATCTGAGTCAGTATAGCTAAATTGACCTGTTGATGCATTATAAGATAGGTTACCTGCTGCTGAGAAGAATCCTCTTATCTCACCTTGATCTGCTGTGAATGCACCAGTAGAACTATTATAGTCAATACCGCTGCTGGCACTAAATAAACCTTTGATTTGAGCAGCTGATCTATCTGAATCAGTATAGCTAAATGCACCAGTAGAACTATTATAACTTAGATCACCCGCTGCGCTAAATAAACCTCTAATCTGAGCTGGAGTTCTATCTGATTCGGTAAAGTCAAATACACCTGTAGATGAATTATAAGATAAGTCTCCTGTCGCACTAAAATGAGCTCTTACTTCTGAAGCAGATGGACCAGTGTAAGTAATAACACCAGTGGATGCATTATAAGCTAAAGAACCATCTCCACCAGCATCAGTTACACTTATCTTACTTCTAACGACTTCTGTTGCGCTATCTGATAAAGATTTAAAGGATAAACTATTAAAGCCATTAATAATAGTATCTAGATTAGATCCAGTAGCTAAACTTATTCTATAAACGTTAGTGGCTGAATCCCAAGATGCACTATCTACGCCAGCTACTTGTACAGTAGTAGCACTTGTTACTTGACCTTGTGCATTAATAGTTAATTGAGGTATCTGAGTAGAAGAACCATATGTAGTTGCTGTAACTCCAGTATTAGTAATACTGTATTGTCCACTACTTAATGTTAATCCAGTACCTGCACTAAAATGAGCTCTTACTTCAGCTGCACTAGGTCCTGTATAAGTAAAGGCACCAGTAGAATTATTATAAGCAAATGAACCATCGCCACCTGCATCTATACCGTTAAATATACCTCTAATAAATGAAGCCTGATTAGTTAGGTCTGATACTTGACCTGTAACATTACCAGTTACATTACCAGTAAGAGGACCTTCAAAATTAGCTACTAGAGTAGCAGCCATATAAGATGAATCTAATATATCGATATCACCTTCAGGTTCTGGAGAATAACCATCAAATAGTCTCCATTTACTATCAGAAGCATCTCTAAACAATCCTGTATGCGCATAAGGATCACCTGGTGTATTATAGTTACCAATAACACCTATGTCTATATTAGCTGGTTGTGCAAAACCTTTCCATCGATCATCAACTGTATGGTTAAAGCCTCTTATGAATGATGCTGATATACCATAAGATAATGGAGCAATTAATGACGATACGCCTTTATAAGTAGCATCTGAATCTAATACCCAAGAAGTAATACCTGAACCAGCAGAGTCAAAAGCTAAAGGAGTAAAGTTACCTACGCCAGCTGATGAGTCATAACCCCATTGAATGGTATCACCTTGTGAATCAACTGCTGTGATTTTTACATAATAGTATTTGTCTGAATCACCTTTATAGTGACCAATCAGAGTAGCATTATCTAGACCTGATCCAGTAAATAGTGTATTGGTTTCACCAATAGTGTCGCCACCTGCTAAATAGATAAAGCTATTAGATACATTAAGATTGTTTATAGCTACACTAGATTGTGCACCTAAAACTGTTAAGTTACCACCTATAGTAAAGTTACCATCTACTCGACCTGTGCCTGTAACACGTATCCTTTCAAAACTATGGTCAACAATATCAACATATATGGTACCGTTACCATTAGCTGAATCTGATGTTAGACAGTAACCAATATCCATAGGGAAGTTAGGATACTCAGGCGCTGTATCAACTATGTCGCCAGGATTTAAATATCCTAAATGTATTCTACCACCTGATGTTAAAGTAGTAGTATCGATACCACCAACCCATCCTTTAATACGTATCCAACCATGTGAATTAATTTCAATTTGAGAAGCAGCTAATCCTATAACATCTTTCTTAGCTTCATCAGAAGCGTCAGCTAAAGCTACAGTTGGATGATGAGAATGATAAGGATGTGCGGCATTATGCACACCGGTAATATAAACTGGTTTACCTTTACCAATGACCACACCTGAATTGTTCCATACGCGAATGGTCATCTGTTGACCAATAGAGACAGTACCTCCTGAATCATCAGTAAAGAATCTTAATGCTTTATCTGTATTGTCATAATACAGTTTACCATCTGACTCTAATTGAGCAGAGGTTGGAGTAAATATTAAATGATCGGTAATCTCACCAACGGTGGCAGATACAGTAGTAGTGCTAACATTAGTAGCAGATACACCATCAAAGATAACAGATGCATTAGTAGCAACATCTTGACCGATATCTATTTGACCACTTGTAATAGTAACACCAGTACCGCCTGTAAAATGTGCTCTTACTTCAGCATCAGTAGGTCCACTATAAGTGATTACACCAGTTGAATTATTATATGATAGAGAGCCATCACCACCTTGATCATCAATACTGATAGCTAATCTAGCATCTGAATCTACTCTAGCTGTAGTATAGTAAAGATTAGTACCTTCTGCTAAATTAGTAGTGGTCTTACCAGATAATCTTACGTCAAAGTCTGAGTCTGCTCTAACAGTAGTATAGTAAAGATTAGAACCTTCTGTTAAATCAGAAGTAGTATTGTCACCAAAATCAGAATCAAATCTTGCTGTAGTATAATAAAGATTGGTACCTTCTGTAACATTCGTAGTAGTCTTAGTAGCCAATCTAACATCGAAATCGGAATCAGCTCGCGCTGTAGTATAATAAAGATTATCACCTTCAGTTAAATTAGTAGTAGTCTTAGTGGCTAAATTTTTATCAAAATCAGAATCTGCTCTGACTACTGTGTAGTAAAGATTATTACCTTCTGCTAAATTAGTAGTGGTTCTATCACCTAAGGCTGAATCAAATCTAGCATCTGTATAATAGAGATTACTACCTTCGGTTAAGTTATCAGTTGTTTTAACAGCTAGTCTTGCATCAAAGTCTGAATCATGTCTAGCTTTAGTGTAATAAAGATTACTACCTTCTGTTAATTGTGAAGTAGTAAATGGCCCTAGAGTAACTGAGTCTGTAAAGTCACCAGTAGCTGTAGATAATGTTAATACTCCTGTGGCATCGTTATAAGCAAGCCCAGTAACACCAGATACAGTAGAAGTGGTTACATTAGTAATTTGTCCTTGAGCATTAACTGTAAGTACCGGAATACTACTTGCTGAACCATAAGTGTCAGCAGTGACTCCAGTATTGGTAATACTAATATTACCACTAGATACAGTAATACCTGTACCACCGACAGCATGTACATCAAAGTCTGAATCATGTCTAGCAGTAGTATAATAAAGATTGTTGCCTTCTGCTAAGTCGCTAGTACTCTTAGTAGCTAGTCTTACATCGAAGTCAGAATCAACTCTTGCTTGAGTATAATAGAGATTATTACCTTCTGATAAAGCAGTAGTAGTATGATTAGAAATATCTGATACTTGACCTGTAACGTTACCTGTTAAATTACCTTGAAAGGTTGCTGCTACAAAAGTTTCAGAACCTACAGTCCATTTATCAGCGGCTTCATCCCATAGTAAAGATTTATTAGAATCAGTACCTCGTTCTATTTCAATACCGCCATCTAATGACGGTGTACCTGCTTCATTAGCATTAAGTACAATGATATTGTCACCAATATCTACTTGACTAGAATTAACAGTAGTAGTAGTACCAGCAACAATAAGATCTCCTCTTACAACTGCTGTATTAGTAATTAATAATCCACCAAAGGTAGCTGAGTCTGTAGTACCTACTGGTTGTCCAATAGATATAGTACCAGTAGATGCATTATAGGTAACACCAGTACCTGCAGTCAATGCATTTTTAGCATCTGAGTCTGCTCTAGCTGTAGTATAATATAAATTAGTACCTTCTGCTAAGTCAGTAGTTGTTTTAGTAGTTAATGCAACGGTAAAATCTGAATCATGTCTGGCTGTAGTATAATATAAATTAGAACCTTCTGCTAAATCTGAAGTGCTCTTAGTTGCCAGTCTAGTATCGAAATCTGAATCTACTCTACCTGTTGTATAGTAGAGGTTGTCACCTTCTGTTAGGTTACTTGTATTTTTAGTTGCTAGTCTTACATCGAAATCAGAATCAGCTCTATCTGTAGTGTAATAAAGATTAGAACCCTCTGATAAGCTGCTAGTATTTTTAGTAGCTAATCTTATATCAAAATCTGAATCATGTCTGTCTGTAGTATAATAAAGGTTGGTACCTTCATCAAGATCTGAAGTTGTTTTAGTATCAAATCTTGTATCGAATCTTGCTGTGGTATAATAAAGATTGTCTCCCTCTGCTAAATCGGAAGTGGTATTATCACCGAAATCAGAATCAAATCTAGCAGTTGTATAAAATAGATTAGTAGTACCTTCATTAATGTCATCTGTAGTGATACCTGCATTAGTAGTAATAATAGTATCACCGTTAAATTGTAATACATCTGTAGCACTATCATAACTTAAAATTTGACTACCTAGGTAAATAGTGCTACCACTTAGATATAAGTCTCTCCATTTATTAGCTGAGGTACCTAAGTCATATGTTACGTCTGCAGCCGGGACTAAATTTTCTGGTATAGCATTAAATCTTATAGCTACACCACCAGCTGAATCTACTACGAAATCATCGGAACTAAATGAAGCTGCACCTACATTATCTGTAGAAGCTAACTCTAATGTTAATGTCCAAGTATCAGCTGAAGAGTCCCAAGATAAATCAATACCGTTACCTTCTGTAAGTGTTAATGGTTCCCATTTTGAAGTGGCCTCATTATATGCTAAAAGGTCACCTGAAACTGCTCCTGTTGTATTAACACCTGCTAGGTTATTAATACTAAATGCACCAGAGGTAACAGTCGCGATAGGAGTTCCAACTACAACCTTTTTAACTAAGATTTTATTTTGATTTGATGGCATACAATCCCTTATCTAGTTACAGAAGGAGTAACATAACAGTTACCTTCTAATACTCTTTCTATTATAGTATTCTCATCGCTATCTTCAAAAGAAAGCTCAACATCATAAACATATCTTTTCTTTGGTAATAATTGGCTGGTCTCTGAGTTGGTTAAAGAAAGTGTAACTATACCAGCGGATGCAGGAGAAGCAATAATTGAATTGAATTCAAATGTATTATCACTATCTGCATTATAGTTTAGTTTTAATTTAGCAGATACTGCATAGTTGGTAAGATTCTTAGCTGAACCATCAGCATTAATCAGATGGACTTCGACTGCTACGTCAGCTCCTTGATCTATAGTTATTTCTTCGAAATGTGCCATACAATATAATCCAAATAGAATTTCTATTTATTTATACGAAGAGGAAAAAGAAAGAGGCCCGAAGGCCTCTTTAAATACAACTTAACTAAGAATTAAGCTGCTTCTGCGTACTCAACAGCTTTGTTAAGTGCTTTAGATTTAAGGTTCTTTTTATTACCGAACCATGCACTGTCTAATCTAGTTGCGTGATTACGTCCGAAGACATGATCAGTTAGATAAGTTACAGTGTTAAATGCTTGCCAGAAAGTACCTTCAGCATATTTAGCACCTGGTTGAGTATTAAGAGTATCATAAGCTAATTGAGCATTTCTAGAAGTAAACTCTAATACTTGACCTGATGGTTTACCAAATACATCGTTAAAGTAGTTTGTAATAGACTCATTAGTGAATCTTTTTGATCCAATGAACTGAACTACATTTTTATAAGCATCTAGTTTTTCTCTAGCAATACCCATTTGTTCTTTAACATAGTCTGCATCGAACCTAACTTTATGACTCATTCTAAACATATCGTTAGATACTGAATCTAAAGCAAATGATAAAGTATTGTTACATACTACTCTAATTGGAGTCATACGAATATCGATACTTGAACCGTATTTGTGAGGATTAGTAAAGAGTAAATAGTTCTCAGTAACATCACCTTTAAATAATTCAAATGACTCTTTTGTTTTAGCTAATGCCCAAGTAATTTGACCATTTCTTAATGAACCCGCTGTATGCATTTCCATATCACCTGCTGTGACATATTCATTAAAGAAGTCAAACGCTTCATTGTTTTGTACTGGATTCCAATCAGTACCTACTACGTCTAATAAAGTATTATCAGAAGTACGTACAAGACCTTTCTTGCCTGGTACTACGATACCACTTGCTGTTATTAGATCTTGTTTCTCTACAGACCAATCAAGTCCAGCTGCAACTAACATTTCTTGAGGTGCTAGATTCTCATCTACAGCTACTCCCAATCCGTGCCAAGGTAACTCACCTGCATAAGCCATTGTTTCTACATTATGTGCCATATTATTTTCTCCCTTTGTTGACATTAATATATTCTTTCATTCTTATATATTAACTGATTTCACATCAAATGTCAAGCCCTAAACCCAATTATTTTTCGAAAAAGTTTGTTTTAAAATCAATGACTTAGCTTATTTGATCTCGAAAAGACCTATTTTTTCTAGATTTTTATCGTATGTTTCGGTATCAAGAGCACCAGTATATTCAATATCTACGTTATGTACTTCTTTAATAATACGTTTTATGTTATTCCAATTAGCCGGTCTTTTGTTAACTTTATTAGATATAGTAAAGCAATTATAGTCTTTACATATATTAGGACGATCTTTATAGATAGAACATGTTTTTAAATCACCTTTAGTCTCTAATTTAGAACAAGTATATTCTATTTCAAATGGAGATACATTATGATGAGTATGTTCTTGTTGAGTAAGGTTTCTAGGATTATGCCAAATAATCTTTTGTTGTGTACCTACAATAGCATTTAAAAACACTACTTGTTCAGGAGTAGCTAATTGTGTTTTAGATTGCCATTTACAACAATGAGCACAACGTTGACATACATCTGACGTTATGAGTGTATCATCTAACATGATATTACTCTGTAGAAATTTCCTCGAGCACTAAATTACGCATAGCTTTAGATTGTGGATCATCACCGTATTTAAAAATATAAGATACAGTCATTCTCCAGCAGTCTGTTTTAGCACAATGGTATACTAATTTATCTTGTGGTTCACCGTAATGGCCAAAGTAACCATATTTACATTGCCAACCTGGTTTATCTTGCAAAGATATTACTTTATTGGTTTTCCAATCATAGTAATCAAAAGAACCGGTACCTTTTTCAGACCAAGTAAAGATAAGATTGTAAGCTGTAGCATTAGCGTTATTATGCCAGGCAATCCATCCACCAGGAGGATACATACAAGCTAAAGCGTTAAACCTAACAGAAAAGGCTGATGACATATCTATGTTTAATTGATTATACTTATTAACTTGTTCTTGCCAATATCCTGGCCCACCTTCTCTTAATACTGTTTGATCTGGTCTTAGATTAAAACTCTGAGCGGATTCTGGATAACCATCATGATCTCTTCCTTTATCCATAATATATTTTAGATAAGCTGCATTAGTCCAATAATCGTAATGTTGTTTTTCAAAGGTACGAAAACCTGAACCATCTAATCGATAATGTTTTGCAATCTCAGCGCGATTATCATACATCCATAACCAATCGTTAAGTACTTCTAGTAAATCTTTATTTCGTATATCAATTGTTTGCATATTCGTATATGTTAGAATCTTTTTTAGCCATATTAGAGTAATGCATAATAACTATTGGGTCTTTAGGGTCATGTCGACCATCATGATAACAAGTATACCAATTCCATCGAGCATCGTCTGGAAAGATTCCTATTTTTAATTTATTTTCCCATTTAGGGTCTTTATTAATTAACCACCATAAAGAAAACTGGTCCCACCATTTTAATGATCGTGGATAGTTTCTTTCATCCCAGCCACCTTGTTCATTTTTAGGCCACCATTCATTATTCCATTGCTTTTTAAATAGTTCATACCAATCATTACAAAAATCTAATACTTCTTTCTTAGATGATCTATATAAACATACACCACCACATAAACCTAAACGCCCGGCTGGGAAATAAACTTCTTTAAAAACATATTTACGATCATCTCCTAGGTAAGTAAACATAAGATCATGATCACCTAATTCATCAAATACTTTAGCTATATCTTCATGGACTACTTCACAATCAGCATCAATATACATAGTAATATCATAAGGCGATTGAGCCATACCCCATAACTTAGCTCTATAATGATCATCGCAAATAATAACTTTATCACATATATCTGCTCTATGATCTACAAATCGTTCTTCTGTTACTAGAGTACATTTAGCTTCAGGATTATGATCCATAATAGATTCGATAAGGTTAATAGCGAGAATGTAAAAGTTAGGTTGTTTAGAAGCAACTACAAGATAACCGTTATTCATTATATACCTAATTCTTCTTTAACAATCAATTGCGCAAATATTTGCATCTCTA
>Ga0222713_10001159_pt1 | contig 30154 bp, 40 predicted proteins | sample C33_649DmetaG_FD_165061 | JGI IMG/M metagenome (GOLD analysis project Ga0222713, IMG submission 165061) | Estuarine water microbial communities from San Francisco Bay, California, United States - C33_649D | ecosystem: Environmental > Aquatic > Marine > Unclassified | place: USA: California... | reverse complement strand
TGTAAAAGTATGGATACCAGTTGCGAAGGTTGGAGTTGCGATATCTTGTACTGCGGTAAAACCTACAGGGACGGTTATGGAGTTGAGTGATGATGACGAACCAGTTTGGTTGTCTATAACCCATCTATACATCTCACCATTTTTCACATTTTGGAATTCAAGGTTGAGGTTACCTGCTGCGACGGAACAATATTGTACCATCCCGTTATTCGCATCAAAATACTCTACACCACCAACATCCGCAGTAACGGTATTTGGATGTATCTCATGTCCGTAAACATAAGTGTTCTCCATATAAACGGTTTTGGTTTCTGGTGCTGTAATAGTCCTACCTGATAATCCAAGAGCGATAGTCAAAATACCATTTTGGATTGTACTATTCTTTGAACCAATATTCATTGAGTTTCCTCCATCAAACAGATACGCACTTTCACCTCCTATAACAGTATTATAGTTTCCTGATGTACCAGTGATAGTCGCATATTTACCTCCAAAGGTGGAGTTATAATCACTTGTTGTCCCGTGTATCCAAGAACCATAACCACCAACAATGGTGTTATAGTTTGTACTGCTTGTTCCTGTAATCTGGTGATTCTGACCAATAATAATGTTATAGTTTGACCCTTGTGCCTCTATGGTGTTAGTACCACCACCGATGATTGTATTATACCCACCCGATGTAGTTTTGATATTTGAGTTGTGAGTTCCAATCATAGTATTTCTATCACCCGTAGTTCCACTTATAGTTGCTGAACTTGAACCGATAATAGTGTTGTGGTCATTCGCTGTTGTACCTACAACAACCGAATTTAAAGAACCTATAATGGTATTGTGACTTTGGGAGCCTGCGGTTGTTTCAATAATCGCATTATATGAGTTTGAAATCATATTATACTGCCCATCATTACTACTAGTAATATTTGAGTTAGTAGAACTTTGTATTCTATTTTTCGCACCTGAGAATGACTCAATATAAACACTTTCAGAGTTTGAGATATGGTTACTATCAAAATCACCACCAGAACCTGATTGGTAAATATGTGAGTTGAGTGAGTTTTGTAGGGTATTCATATCCGTATAACCTGTGATGGATGAGTTATATCCACCAATAATAGTGTTTTGAGTATTACCCGTAAAAGTACTATTTATCTCACTTTGGAATGAGTTTAATACTAATCCTCTTTCACCACCCTTGAGGGTTGAGTTATATGACCCTAACATTGTACCATTTGTTGTACCTGAAATCAAACCACCTTCACTTGATGCGATAAGGTTTTCATCCCAAGTATCATTTGAGTAAATGGTTGAGTTATTTGAACCAATAACCCAGTTTCTCATACCATTATCTCCCGTAGTTTGAATATTACTATTATCAGTACCAATAAGACCTGAACGGTAAAGGTAGTTTCCACCCGTCATTTGTGCGGATGCTGATGCGATAACAGCATTTTGTTGTCCAGGGTTTTGGAACTGTGATGCGTAGGACGCACCTACAAATAAAAATCTTTGGTCTCCGCTTACTTGTGTCGCTTCAGCACCAATAAGTCCTACCTTAAATCCTGCGTTGAGAGTATTCGAATCACTACCACCTACAAAGTTTGAACCACCGTTATTTATTGAGTTATTATTACCACCCACAACACTTTGGTTTTGACCTCCGTTGATTTGGTTATTTTGACCACCATAGATGTTTGAACCATCACCAGCGAATACGGTATGGTTTATACCACCATAGATACCAGCCCCAACAGCATCACCTCTAACCTGACTATTTTTCGCACCTACAATGGTTCTCGTATCACCCACAGTTCCCGTGTTGATAGTTGAGCCTTGGGAGTTGATAATCGCTAGCCTGTCAGATGATGCCGTGATTGCGTTCGCTGTTCCTCCTAAAATAAACTGGTAATCACCATTTGTATCGGTAGTCAAATACCAATCATTTACAAATGAGTTTCCACCCAAAGTATTTGATTCAACAAAGAAAGCATCACCACTAGTACCCGATGAACCCGATGTGCCTGATGAACCTGAACTTCCCGATGTTCCTGGCGCACCTGCCGCACCGGAGGAGCCGCTTGTACCAGACGAGCCTGATGTACCACTTGAGCCCGATGTACCACTTGACCCTGATGTACCACTTGACCCTGATGTACCTGCCGAGCCAGATGCTCCACTAGTACCTGACGAGCCAGAGGTGCCTGATGAACCCGATGTACCTGCCGAGCCAGATGCTCCACTAGTACCTGATGAACCCGAAGTTCCTGAGGAGCCGGATGTGCCCGATGTGCCCGAGCCAGCAATCCAATCCTCTCGTAAAACTTTAAAAGTTTCTGTTTCACCCGAATTATTCATTACAATCCAAGATGCTGCCGGGTTACCAACATATTGGGGTAGTTGAGATATTTTTTTATCCATTTTTTTTATTATTGATATTGTAATAACCACCCTTGTTCTGTCGTCCAAATATCTGAGGTTTCAAACAAAATATAACGGGTTTCATAATAATCACAAGCGTTAATGTCTTCAAAGACAAGTATGTTTATTGTAAGAGCGACACCGGCGGTGTGGTCTCCGAATCTTTCCATGAAAGGTGTCGCAGATGCGGATAACTGAACATCCATTACATCATAAAGTGGGGGGTCTTGTCTCATACCCCTTTTGATATAACTCAAAAATCTGCGTGCCTCTAAACTCATATCACTTACACAATCTAACTCGTTGGATAAATCGCTATGTAATATGTCGGCGAAAAAAACATTCAAACCATAAGTGGTTGTGTTTTCATCATAGGTTATGGATTGTGGGACAACAAACATAAAAGGATATTGTACTGTTGTACCCGATGTGTTTTTACCAAAATCAACCAAGTTACCATAACCGAAGGTTTTTAGTATAGGGCTAGATTTTTGGAATAGTTCCAACTGATTTATAAGATAATGGAAAGTTACATAAGGTTTCATTTCTTTTTATATTGTTGTTCTATTTTTTTTAGTTCATTTCTCTCTGCCGTCCTTTGGTCTTTCAGTAAAGCAGCCGTGTTTAATACTAAATATACCGACATCTTTTCAATCTGGCTCATTTTGGTAATGTCTTGGTTCGCAAGATTAAATGTGAGTTGATGATAGTATCTAGCGGTACTTTCTCTCGGACGAATTTCGGTAGGTGATTCCACCCCTTCATCAGTGCCTTCGCTATTTGGCTCTTGATGGTCAAAGAACGCTTTATATCTTGTATGTATAACTCGGCGATGAGAAAAAAAAACCGGCTCACCCCGAACCAAATATAAACAGGTAACTCCTTAAACTCTATTGCCCTTTCCTGTACCGTTTCACTATCATAATCCTCAATGATATACCCCTTCTTATTACTACCAATAACAGGTCTATAAAGGATGGACATTATGTGGTGTATATTCTCTGTTGGGTTTTCAGCCGTAAGTATCTCAAAGTCAGCCCATGCCCCCCACGCTAGTTTATCCCACCTATTCTCTAACCCATACTCCACACCATTGTGTAAAAAGGTTTTTACAATCTCATCACTTTTTGTTGTAAGCATTTCACTTGATAAAAATGTAAGGACAAAATCTATTTGTGGTTTAGGGATTTTCTTTAATTCTTTTTCCTCCACATCTACTAACAAACTTAATAGTGATAGGGTTGAGCCGGTATAACGGGGTAAATCCTTCACATATTTTTGGTATTGTTCGATGGTAAGTTCGGTATTGATTTTTTTTACCGTACCATTTATTTCTAATTCTATCATATTACTACAAACTTTCGGGGTTTATTTCCAATGGTGCTTTCTAATACATATCTTATTGAGTCAATGGTATGATTGTCTTTGTCCTCTGGTACATCAAGCAGTTTACCATCCCTATCTGTTTTCCACTTATAACTATTAAACTCATATAAGATATTGGGGCTTGAGGTGGTAATAAAGTTATAGTGTCGCTTCATAAGGTCAATACCATGTAATATGGATTTTTTATTTACAGGCTTCGCATTAAACTTTGCTCTACGCATCTCCTCAATGGTTTGGGGTTGAGAACTATCACACCAAATAGTATCCGTCCTTTCTATATTTAGTTGATTCATTTTTTCTATAAAATCAGTAGTAGTCATACTCCTACCAAATATAAGTTCTTTATAAAATAAAGAATCACCATTATGGTATACCGCAATTAATGTCGCAGGGTCATTATAACCAAAGTCAGCACCATACCCCAAAAGTTTCGCATCGGGTGGTATAAGTTGTATCTCATTAAATTGGTTAAAGACAAGGGTTGTCGCTATACCTTTTTCGCCGAGGTTATAAATACGGTAAAGGTTTGGGTCTTTATCTTTTAGGCTTTCCAACTCTTTGATAATGTTTTCATCCACAAACGGATTATCCCTCCATGTTGATTTAAAATAATAACAATCCTCCCTTTCTGCTAAATCATAAACCCAACAAGATAACTCCGATGGGTTAAGGTCTAATATAACCTTATCACTTGTTCTAAAAATTAACTGATTCCAATCCTCAATACTTAATTCATTCGCCTCATTACAATACAGATAATCCCTTTTACTACCACGCAGTTTTTGTGGTTCATCCACACTAAACCAGTTGATGATGTTTGTACCGAGTTGATAGTATCTTTCCCCCTTGTGCCAATCCTCATCTTTATACAAACCAAATATTTCCAATACCTCTTTTAAATCCCGTAATACGGATGCCCTCATAGCGGGGGAGGTTTTACGGACAATGGATAGTACCTTGTTATTCTCCTGTAATAGTTTGTAAATCCAATATATCAAAATGTTGAAAGTTTTACCACTACGGCTTCCACCCTGTGCGACAACAATGCGTTTACCCGCCTCATCGCTTTTGAGTAGTTCATCAAATACTATGGTAGTTTTTACTTTCATTAGTAACCTCTTTTTTTACCCTTTGTTTTTAGGTAAAACTGGATGGCGTTTAAATCATTTTGGTTTATTTTCTGTAATAACTTATTCTCAACAAAATCTATACTCCCCTCATTTATTTGGGTAATCCGTTTTTTAAATTCAAGGTTGTTTAACCACCCCTCGTAAGTTTCCCTTTCTATTTCAAGGGTTTTGAGTGCGACGGAGGTTATACCTAAACTCTTTTCCAATGTATCCAAAAAATTTAATTGTAACTCTGTCATATATTTCTTTTGTTTTTTTTTGTGTTATATTTATTTTATACTGCGATGGTGGTGTAATGGTAACACACTTGATATTCCAATCAGGAGATAGCGTTCAACCCGACTCCATCGCTCAAATCCCCTCTCCGTTGTTTGAGGGTTATTTTTTCCCCCTTATACATGCCGGCATCATATTCATCTATTTTACTAAATGGTATAACGGGGACATTTAACTTACAGGTTTTATCTATCAGGTAAACATATTTGAGTTGTTTACCAGAGATGGGTTTCCACTTTTTAAATTCATTGGTTATTTTTAGGTGGTGTGCTTGTATAACATGTATAGCCTCTCCTGTCTTTGGGTTTAACCGCAGTGCGGTGTTATCTACTATACCTACAAGTTTAAAACCACTAGCCCTATAAATGGTGCCATCCCCACATTGTGTCCCATCAGCGAAGGAGATAATCCATTTTATTTGGGGGGCATTCTTTTTTATAAGTTTTATACTAATACTAATACACCTACTTTCACTATACTTTGGAAGGTAGTCATCAAATGCCATCCTGTTTAACTCAATAAACTCATTCCATCCTGTATTTTCTACAAGGTTTATGGTGCCCTTTTTATTTATACTCGGACCATAAGACATTACACCATGTAGTTTATCATCCAAAAAACACCCAAAGTGTAGGGTACTATTTGGGACTACCTTACCACTATAATGGTGTCTCCTTACAAAACTATTCGCCAGTGTCGCAGGTATAACTTTTACTATTATTTCTTTTGCTCTGCCCATTGTTGTATAAGTAAATAAAGTGCGTTACCATTTGAGTTTTCATTACCAAAGGTCTCACAATACTTAAATTCCTCTGTTTGTTTTATATCACTCATAGCATTTTTTACAATGGTATGCTGCTCATCAGATAGGGTAAAGGTTATTTGTTGGAAGGGTGATTTATCCCCCTCTGCTAGTTTAAAGTTTGTATCAAATAAGTTTTTATCCACCTCAAAACCACCACTATCTAAACCCCAATCCCATAGTGTCTCCATCTCCCACTCTGTTTGTAGTACATCCCAATCCCACTCACCAAATGCGATGTTATCCTTGATGATAAACTCTTGTTTTTGTTCGGGTGTCAAATCCATAGCCTTTATTACAGGTACTTGTTTATAACCCAACTCCACTAATGTTTGATATCTCATGTTACCCCCCAATACCATGTTATCTTCATCAACTACCAATGGTCTAATGTTTAACATTTGTGGAAACTCCTTTATGGATTTCATAAGTTTTTCTTTTTGTACCTTTGTGATGGTGCGTGGGTTATTGGGGTTTAGTTTTATGTCCTCAATATCAAATAATTCTGCTTTCATAAACTATTATTATTTTTGTGTGTTGTTAAAAATAACAACCATTAATGGTTTGATGTACCCTATTTTGGTAAGGTCATCTTCCACACCACCATCGTGTAAAAATCTAAACCCTTTAACAGGTTTTTCTAAAAATCTAACCTCAACATTTGGTTTGTTGTAAATGTACTTGTGGAAGTACCTTGTATGGGTTGATGCGGGTATTAACATAACGGAGGTAACATTATTGTTTACCATTTCGGTATAACATTTCTCCACAAACTTACCGATGTAAATGTCAAACATTGGGTGACAATACACAACCTCCCCACTCCAATCTTTATCTAAACAACTATTTTCTTTGGTGTACCACTTCGGTAATAAATGGTTTTCATCACTAGCACACGCATCCAATGTAAAGTTAAATTCTTTTGTAAGGTCAGCCCAAATATCAACAGGGGTTCTCAAATACATCATGGACTTGGAAGTGGTAAAGGATAGGGTGTTTTTTTGTACAGTACGCTTCATATACCCTTATTCACTATCCTCTGTTTTATTTCTAATAATCTCTATTTGTATTGGGGTGGGTTGGTTAATACCTTCACCTTTTGTGGTAATATCTACATTACTACTATCACTCCAATGTTGAGGAAACTTATTACGGACAATCAAACTCCATAATCTACTATTAAAACCATTACCCCCATCATTTTCCATACTCTTATGGGCTAGGTTAAACCAATAGTTTTCACAAAGTTTTTTATATTCTTGGACGGCTTCGGAATATTTTGTATTTCTTTTCAATAATGCGTGGTGTCCGTCCCAACTTATCCCTAGTGTAATAAGAAAATCTGTAATGTGTTTACCCTTTGTACCAGCGTCAATAATAATATCATACCACTCTGGATTCATGGTATGTTCCAATGGGGGTCTACCCCTACCTTGTTTTTCGTTCATCTTTTTATTTTTTTTGTTAGGTACTGTAATGAGTCCCGTAGTTTAGTTATTACCTCCTCTTTTGATGGTAAGGCTGATGCGTTGGGGTATAGTTGTTTATACCCTTGATAAATCTCCATCCAATCTGCCTCGTCAAGTTCCTCAAATGGTTTTACATCTATTATGTTATCCACAATATCTTTTACCATAAGAAGGTGGTCTGTTGAGTTTAGGTTATTTATTATTTGTTTTTTACAGTTACACCCCATTGTCAATCTTGTATAAATATTTTCAGACTTTCTCTCATCCGTGTAAAAATCTCCGCAATCTCATAATCCTCTTTTTGGATTGCTTTTTGTATTAGTATTTTCAGGTGTTTATCCACACTACTATAAGATATATGTTCCCCCTCCATAATCTCTATAATATCCGTCAATACTCTACTCTGTATTTCAAGTTGTTCTTCATAACTTTTTTTAAAGTAGTTTTTTACAAGTTCTTCAATCGTCATATAATATAAATATAATATCATTTTATAAAAAAAAAAGCATAAAAAACCCCCCAGAACAAATATGGCAGATTGTGTAAAACTGGGGGGGAGGAGAGTTGGATAGTAATATTACTATTTACAGGACTTGAAAAACACTCTCCTACTATTTTATAATAAAAACATATCTTTATAAAAATGGGTGCTCTATAAAGTAGTTGTTCTATATAAATATATCTTTTTATTTAATGTGAGTAAAGTTATTTCTAGTATTAATTTATAGGCTTTTAATTTAAATCTTTATTTAGGAGTGTATTGGGTAAGTCCCCCCTTTCCCCCCACTAGTTTTTAGTACTTTGTGGAGGTTGGGTAGACCCTTTACCATTATCTCATTTTTATTTGAGGTGGTGCCTAACTTTTATAAGTCCCTGAATTTGGTTAGGAGGGGTTATACTATTTCAAGTATAACAATGTCAAGATATTGTCCTAAATGTATTTGTCAAGAATAAAAAGAAAAAAATATTCTTTATTTGTCTTTTTTATTGAGTTTGTTATATTTATAAATAATGGGTGAGTTTGATAAGTTTTTGAATCAACGCATGATGTCCGCCGAGGGGTGGGTTTACTTTTGTAGGATTTGTGGAACATATAAAACACAAGATAACTTTTACAAGCGTAAAAACACTAACTTTGGTATAGATACCCGGTGTAAGTTACATTACACCAAGCGTGAGGAGGGGGACGACAAGGGTATGGACTACATCAGGTTTAACGCACTAACCCAAGAGGATTGGCAGGGGGCACAAAGAATCTTGGAGATATTGGGTTATAAGTTTGGGGTCAATGAGGAGTCAATACATCAACAGTTTATAAAAAAACATAAGTTATAAAAAAATGGGTAAACAAAAATTAAACAGGTACGAGGTGATGATTATAAAGCACCTTATTAAACACGGGTATACGGATGAATTCATTTCAGATTTTATTGGTAAGTGTACCCATAAAAACATTTGGAAAATACGCTTTAATCACCGGTGGGTGGAGGTAGATAGCCCCGATGAGAAAATGGGTGTAAAACTACTTATACACTACGCTGTGTATGGAAATTTTGATAACCACCTAGTATGAAAGGTTTTGTAAGATACAAAGTAGAAGATGGGGTGGAGTTCTGTTGGTGCTCGGGACACAAAGAATATTTACCATGTGAGGGGTTTGGTGCCAACTCAAGAAACAAAAATGGTAAACATAACTATTGTAAGGAGTGTGTAAAGATGAACGACAGAAAACAAAAAGGTGAGCCCATACCATTTGGTACTGTAAATCAGTTTGTAGAAAACCAAAAAAATAACATACTAAAAAACTTGGGTTATGATTTGGAGGGTGATGTATCTATACACCAGCAATTCTTAAAAAAACATAAACTTTAATTTGGTTGTTAAAATACTTTTTTCTATCTTTACACCATATTATAAAACCACACAAAATGACTTACAAGGACAAACTATTGGATTGGTATAACAAGGAGGTTGATTTAAAACCTAGTAATGTTAGTAACTACAAAAAGTTTTTGGATAAAAACATCGCAGTTATTTTTAACAATATGGTTACTGAAACCCTAACCACCCTCAACAATAATACCTATGGTTGGAACTTTATTATTACAAATGATTATGGTGAGAGAAGGGTACGCATTGGTATGCGAAACTTACAAAATGTATTAGAGCTCCATTTGACCTTTCCCTATGATTTACATGTTGAGGTATGTATTAGACCTTATTACAGGGGGGATAATAATAGTGAGGTAGATATTGACTTCATCCGAAGTCTACATGGTTTGTTAAGGGATACCAACATTGTAAACCGGTTGTATGATATGTATATGGTTGATTGCGAAACCATTATTGGTATGAAAAATATTTACAATACCAAAAACACCAAAATGTATAGTGATTATAGAAACCTTATTGACGAGTATAGTGTAAGGTTATTTGATGAGTTTTGTCAGGGTGGTGTCCGTGATTTGGGTCTTACACATGATTTTGACTACCGGCAGCAGTGGTTTAGAGGTAACAAACTGGAACTTGTATTACCACAGGGTAAGAAAACCGGTACACTAAACATTTATATGGACGATAAACTAGTACATACTATTACAGGTTATAGACAACAATCTTTACTCCGTGAGTGTAGAGGTTTAGTTTATAGTGTGTTACCTAAACCATGAAGTATAAGTTACAACTCACCTCCGCCCAAATGCTTACCTTATATGACGCTTTGGAGTTATATGGTGATGAGTTAGAAAAGATTTTGGTTGACTATGAAAGCGAACCAATAAAAAATGAACTGTTTATTGTAAAAACTTTACGGAACAGAATAAGTGCGAAACTACAACCTTAAAGGATAAGTTTGGCACGGAGTTTGGGATAGAGTAGATATAACAATAAAAACCACAAAAATGAAAAACACGGATTACATTAAACAGAACTACAAAGCCTCAACCATTGCTCGTTTGGGTGATTATGGATATGATACAGAAGAGAGTATTAACCTCGACCCTGATATGACGATGGTTTTGGAACAACTCAAAAAAGAAGGTAATACTAACCAACAAGATTTACTTGATAGTATTTTTGAACTACAACAAGAGTTTTACACCATGATGGACGGATTTTACCCCAATGGTTTTACCACTAAATAAAATGGAAAATAAAACCCTCCCCCTCAATGTAGAAAATGCGTTACAAGTAATGTTTGATAAGATGGAACTACATGGTGACATTACTATTAAAGATTGTAACTACTACAATGCCGGAGCCTACGAGGTAATGGTAGTTGTAAACAAACAAAAGTTTTGTTTTGATGTAAACTTGTATGAAAAATACATTTGTGAGATTAAAGTACACAGCCGTAACCGTACTAACTTTGTAAACTTCTAAAAAATGACCTTACACGAACTAACTAACTTGCGGGTAAGCCTACCACCAACATCCACCCAAAGAACCCACCTGCGTCTTGTAAATACCCTTACAGGACAAGATGATAAGTTTACTGTGTCTTTGTACCGAGTGCGTTGTAAACTAGCAGAGATGGAAGGTTGGGATGAAAAAAAACTTGAAAATATTTTTGTAGAAGTTTGTCTGATATAAAAGTTTTTTGTATATTTGGACTATAATAATAACAACAAAAAAAACCACAAAAAAAATGAAAACCAAGTCTCTCAAAACTAACAAACAAGGTCTAACCTTTATCGCTGAATGTCTCGATATAACTTTGACCCAACTCGCATTTTACTATACTTTGAGTGATGACTTCAAAGAAAGTATTGACGAAACATTGAACCAACTAAACCCCACTCGTGTTAAGAATGGTTTGGAAAAACTTGATGTGATGAAATATGTAAAAACTTTGATTAACTAAAATAAAACTAAAAACGACATGGAAACTAAAATCACACAAAAAGAACTATTGGTTGATTGGGTAAGAGCAATTAAAAAACACACCGAAAAACTTGAAAACTTTATTTACCGTATGGAAGGTGAGTTGGAAGATGATACGGTTGAATACTCGGAGGCTGAAATGATTATTATGGAAAACATTTACAAACATTTATGGAGGTCTACTAACAGGCTTGATGACGCCGGTTGGGTAAAACAGACAAGTATTGACAAAGTAAGAGAAAACACGGCACGGAGTTTGTAATATTACAAGTATAACAATAAAAAACACAAAAAAATGGACTTTGAAAAACAGCGTAAAAAGATTGGTAAAACCTTTGGGCTTACCGAAGAGTTGGGTCAATACTTGACCGATGGAGAAAAACTTGTAGTACTACAAGAAATCGTTGATAGACTTAATTTTAGTGGGCAGCCCTCACTAATGAAAGTAGGTGGTGAGTGGAAATTTGTTTATGGTGACTTACCTTTTTAAAACTACGGCACGGAGTTTGTAATGATATTGGTATAACAATAAAAACCACAAAAAAATGACAACTGATGTTACCCCCTCAATGACTTTGGATACCTTTTTGGATACCTTCCATGTTATTAAAAAACACACCCCGTTTTTTATTGACGGAGTTTGGTGTGAGAAAGTAGACCGCACCCGCTTCCGTATTGACCCCTGTACGGAACAAGAATACAAAAACTACGAGTACATGCGTGGTGTACTAAATGCCTACGGATTTATTTTGGATTTGTCCTAATATTTTATTGACATTTTATTTTATTTTATTATATTTATTTTATAATAAAAACTACAAATATGGGACTTAACAAAAGATACCTCGAAGATTTATACTTTGAGGATTTACAAAAGAAACACCTTGATGATGAATACCACTATTGGTTTTACAAGTCAAAAAATTTAAGTGTTGATGAAATCATTGAAAATACAATACCACTAAAATGAGCTTTGAAGATAAACGACAACTACTTATTGTGAGACAATCACAACTTGAACGGGCTATGGAATACTACCGCACCATTGGTGTTGAGCCCTCACTAACCGAGTTGGTTAGGACAGCAGAACTACTAAAAGATTTTGTGTATAACGGTATAGATACCAATACTCAAACACGGGTTACCGCTTTTGATGAGTATGTAAAAACTAAAAAGAAAAACAAGTAAGGTTTTGTGGTAAATCCTTATTGTTTTGGGGGAGGGTAGTATTACTCTCCCTTTTTTTATTCACCACTACCAGTCCCACCATACCACCAGGGATATGGGCAAGAACTTAAAACATTCCTACCATAACCTCCAATACCATATCTACCACCTGAGGGTAAGGTAATGTTTTGTTTGAATGCCCCACCAAATTCAGGGATTAGTTGTCCGTTGTTTGTGGTTAAAGTATATTGTGGATAATCCGAGTTATTGAAAACCAAATGCCTTCTCAACAAGTTATCATTAAACTGCGCTTGGTCTCGGGCACTATTTTTCAGGTAAGTAAACTCCTTGATACCAATAGGTTGTGATTGCTCACTTCTAAAACTTTGTAAGCCCACATTAACAAACTTCACAAAAAAGTTGTCTAATGCGAGGTAATAACTATATGATATAAGTGTTGGGGTAATAAAGTTATTTAGTAACTCTTTATATTTGATTTTACCGGCATCCTCAATATCACCTGTTTTTACCAAGTTTAAAATATATTCGTACAGGTTCGTCCCTAAACTTTCCTGAATGAAAATCTGTTGAGCCTGAGAAATACAAAATCTTAGCTCGGCTGAATCGACATTCTCATTTATACTAGTGTTATCCTTAAGACGCTGTTCGGTTATCAGTAATACATTATAAATCATAATATAGTATTTTGTTCTATTTGTAAGTCAACTTGCTCTAATGGGTACATTAACCTTAAGATGGGTTGAAGTTCACGGATTATGAATTCTTGTGTAGGTAAAATACTAGTAGACATAAACAACTTGTAGGTAGTCATCAACTGCTCGGCACTTGAGTTAAACCCTGTTGGGTTTGGTAAACCGATGATTGAGCCGTCCACGATTTTGTGTCCCGCAAGAATATTTTCTCTTACCAATGCGAAGATTTCGGCATAACCCCCCGTCGCCATCGTGGGAGTGATTTGTGTGATTTCAGGCTTACTACCCTCACCACCATAACTTACAATAATCCTTCCAGCATTTTCACTACCCCGATACCTTTCCTCTAACCTACGGAGTATATCCTCTTGCTCATTCTGCGAATCAGGAGCTTCACTTGGAAAATGTACCCACATTGACGGGCTAGCCCCGTTACTGATATTCGAAAGGTTGAAGGCAGAGATGGCATGTGATAATCTAATATCTAACATACTTGATAGGTAATCAGGTACACCATAATATAAATAACCAGGTTGGTATGCTTTGATGTGTACTATTTGTCTATCAGTGTAGTTTTTAGGGTCAAACTCTTTAAACTCAATAACACCCGCTTTACGGAAATTCGCCCAATCATGACAATATAACCAACTATCAGTGCGGAGTTCATTATTTTCAGGTTTTTTAGCCCGCATATATTTTGATGGTATAATGTGGAAACCAGCGATACCTTCATTACGGTCATTTTTCCATACTATCTCCAAAAATACATTACCACCAACAATAAACTCCCAAAAGATTTGTTTGATAACATCATTTATACTTTCCTTACCATTAATTTTATAATCTTTGGTAAAACCCCTACCTGAGCAGTTATCTACTTTGGAACGGATACAGGCTGCGTGGATTGGAGAAAAATCAGCATAATCATACCATCTCTCAATCTCCATGTTATCTAAACCCCAACGCACAAAAAACTCATTACGGTTTATTTTTTCTACAAAACGCATTAGGTTCGCCGAATCACTAAAATTAAATGTATCTACTTTAATCATTATCAGGGTTGTATAATATAAATATGTCGGTCTCACCACTATAAGAAACCGGTGTGTTTTTATTCGCACCTACCACTAATCCTTGTGTTTGATATACAATCTCCTCACTTAAAGTGGGATTTAAGTTGGAATTTGAGGTTTGTCCGTATATTGTAACATAATACTCACCGGGTATAAGGTAAACATTTGTGGTGCCAGTAACTGTATTACCTGTAAGAGATTGGGGTTGTGTATCATCTACACTTATATCAAACTGATTATAACCTGGTAAATAATCCGTAGTCCAATCATACATGTAAGGGATAAACCTAAAAGTTTGACTTGTAAGTTTATGCTCCATATCCCATAAGTAAATATCCGCATTTTCATCTATCAAGTTTCTAGAACAAACTGCGGGTACTGTATTTTGTAATCCTTGTCTAATGTATATCATAATGTTGTGGTATTACTACTTCCGTCAGCATTCGCTCGGAATATATGGTTTATATTCTCACCACCAACAATGGTAAAACGACCCACCATATAATACTTATTATTCAAAGTACCCATAGCCTCAACACCAAATGTTGAGGTGCCGAAGTTCATAGTTGGTATATTCGCTTCCCAAGTCGCATCTTTTACAAAAGTATATGGGTCAAACTTATAGAACTGCTTGTTTCCAAAACTTATTCTACCTAAATACATTTGGTCGTTTGGTAAATCATAAAATAATGTGTGAGCGACAACACCTAGTTGAACATTTCCACGCCCAAGTTCAACACCAAGCCCGTCTACACGATGGACTTGTCCTGCGGGATTACCTTGATAACTAGCGTTATCATTTGTCAAGAACCAATATTCATCAGTACTTGGGTTATACACAACATCACTAACATTACCACTAAAACCAGAACCAAATAAACCAGTATCCAATCCCGTTGTCCTATCTACTTCAATAACTCTATTTACTGTCGCACCATTCCAAGTAATAAATGCCCCGACAACAACATAGTTTCCTGCGTTATTTACGATGGTCTTATAGATGGCTGTGTTAGGTCCAGTACCGAAGGTTATTGTGTTATCCAAAGTTCCATCATTGTTTATACGGGCTATTCTATTTCTTGGTTGTCCACCATAGGTAGTAAATGCCCCATCAACAATATACTGACTTCCGTCTTGACAAATACCTATTACAGTTTGATTGGCTGATACTGTGGTATCAAATGTGACATCTCTTGAACCAGTATTTTTATTTACCTTTACTATTCTGTTTACTACGGCACCATCAAAAGTTCTGTTGTTGAAAGTTCCCACCATAATCAAGTTATCACCATCTATAATACCATCATAAACCTGAGTATTTGATAAATCAAAATAGTTTACATAGCCAGGGTCAATATCACCTGAGGTATCCAACTTCACCATTTTATCACTTATCTGTAAGTTATACGCACTGAAATTTCCAAATACATATATGGATTCTGTTACAGGGTCAATCAGGACAGAATTAACAAAATCATCAAAACCTGAACCAATATTAAATACTGCTCCTGGCGGTATTGGTGTAGGTGTAGGTGTGGGCGTAGGAGTTGGTGATGGGATAACTGTTGATGACGGGGTTGGTGTTGGAGGTGGTGCGTCTGGTAATATTTTAACAATAGTATCTAATATGGGTCTATTTTCACCCAAATAATCACTATATTGTACCCTCTTAAATATTTTTTCCATCGTGTAAACTATGAACTTTATTTATCATGTTATCTATATCCACATTATTACCCACATCAAACTTGTGTTTTACAACCTTGTTAAATCTCCTTTTATTATTTAGGTAAACAACCACAACATAAAACTCATCCTTCGCAAGCACCCACTCAATACCATAAATCTCATAACCCGTATATTCTACATTATCCCAAGTGATTGGTTTACTTACCTTTAACATTGGTTTTTTTAGTTTTTGATTTTTCCCGTTGAATGTACCAATCATATAAACGGGTAAGGTTTAGTAGTACTCCCGTCATTACAAGTAGTAATGTAAATAAATTCGCCCAATCCATAAGTACAGCTCCTAATGCTGTTATAGTAGTAAAGTTACTAACTGTATCTTTTATTCCGGTTTCCATGTTATCTCCAAGTCGCTGTGTTGAATGTATTACCTCCAGTATTACCTAAACCACTAACATCTATGGTTCTAGCACCTGATGTTGATTGAGAGAAATCAGCCCCAGTACCTTCACCACTGGAAGCAGTATAACCAACATCAAATACTTTTGTCGCATTCGTCCAAGTAAATGTTCTACTAGCACTAGTGGTATTATTCAAGGCTGAAACACCTACACTACCAGCCGATAAAGAAGTTGTGGTAACAGACCTTGAAGTTGCCGTACCAAATGTTTGTCCATCCACAAATTCAGGTGTTGTGGAGTTGTAGTTTGTTACTAACCATACGGCAATACCACTTCGGAGATTTGTACCAGTAAATGTCGCTACGATGTCAACTGTTGAGCCAGCATTTTCACCATAATAAATACCTTGTGGTAATAAACCATTATAACTACTTTTGGTCGCTTGCGTCATAGCGACACCATCCAAAGTTACTGTGTTGATGGTACTGGTGCCAGTATTATTTTCACCTTGTACCACCACAACAACTAAACCAGTTCCACCAACATTTAAACTACTAAAACTTGTTGTTTCTGCCCAAGTTATATAACTGATTGCGGCTTCACTCGGCACCGATGGTGATGGTGTTGGTGTGGGCGTAGGAGTTGGTGATGGTGATACCGAAATGGTCGGCGTTACTGATGGACTTGCGGGAGGTGTGGTAATCGGGTCTTTTACATTCAGGGGTTGATTTAAAACAGGTATCCAAATATTACCTTTTCTGGTTTTTTCAGATAAAGGTTTTAAAAGTTCCACCATACTATCCTCTCGTGGGGGATATACAGAAATTCTACTTGGTCTTGCGGGTCTATAATCTCTACCGTTCCACTTCATTTTTTATTTTTATATTAAGGCTATGAGGGGGTTTTTACACCCCCTCGTTTTTTATATTATTCAGCACTAACAGTAATACCTGACATAACAGCCGCTAAATCTGTTGTAACAAGGATTTCCTGTGATGCGTTTGGTTCTCCACCCACGATTGTCATCGCATTGAGACCATTCAAATCATTGTATGCGAGACCTGTTTGGATATTACCACCAGTAACAAGAGCTCCGTTAGCGAAAGCGACAGACCAATAACGGTCATTGTTATCTTTCACAATAGCGAAAATGTTGTTTTGTGCGACTAGTGATTGGAAAAGATTTCTCAATCCTGAATCCAAGCGAGGAAGGTTTAGTGTTACAGTAGGTTCAAAAACAACCGACTGCGCAGTAGTGTTTACAGTGATACCTTCACTAAATGAAGATGACTGCTTGACTAGCTCAAACTTGTAGAAGGTTCCAGTACCACTGATACTGGTGATTTGCTCTTCAGCATTTTGTGCCCAAGATGTAATGGTATTACCACTATCACCTAGAATCCAAATTGCCTTTACACCGCCGACTGAAGCATTACGACAGTCGAGTGAGTATCCTTCTGAGATATAACATGAAGACATATTTAATAAGTTTTATTTTCTTGGTTTATTTTATTATGCCGCAGAAACAAAACTCGCAACATCAAATACTCCAACACCATAAGTCGCATGGAGGTTAATTTTCACGATATCAGAGAACGGGTCGTACATAGCCTTTGTCGTCATCATCTCAGCATTAGTACCAATCATGATGTAAGACGCAGCACCAGCGATAACTCTATTCTGCGAATTGAGACCCTGTGATGGGATTACCCGAACATTAGTTCCAGGTAACATTACGCTCCACTCACTACCTGAAGCCGCAGATGCGTCATCAAATGAGAATAGGTTTACATAAGAACTATTACGCATTGAAGCGACTAAACCACGATAGTCAGCATAAGAACAATATATTACCAAATCATCTCTGTGTAAAACATTTTCGGGGATAGCCTCATAATAAGTGCTAAAAACTTCGAGACCATTCGTCGCTGTCGCAGCAGAATATGCGATTGAAGTCGCACCATTACCTGATGTTACCAAAGATAATACACCATCAAAACATTGTGAGTTGTAAGGTGTCGCACCAGATGCCGTTGTGTTTCTCCAAAGTTGGATTTCGATTTCATTCGCAACTCTGTTTGAGATGTCAGTTAGGATTACCTCTTCAAACGGTACAGTTTCCTGAAAGTTTGAATCACTCAAATACTTTGAAAGGTAAGTGTCATACAAGTCGTAGGGACATAGCTCCTGGTTAATTTTTTTATTACATAGGTCAATCGTGACGAGATTTTGGACGGTTGTACCTGTGGGGTCAAAACCACAAGATAAGTCTTGTAAAATGATATCATTTGTAACAAAACCCACTTTTTCGGTTGTCCCCTTAAGATTCGGACGTACGCTCGAGTACTTTGGGAGGGTCAATCCGAGAAATGACTTGATAAGCATATCGTCCCCATAAGAGTTATAGGTGGGTAGGTTACTCAAATCATAGTTGAACGAGAATTTTTTATTCTTTTCCATTTTAATTTATTTGTTGTTTGATTTATTATTTTCTTGAACTTCTTAATAGCTCAAGTTTCCAATCCATAATATCTGATGGGTTGGTGTTGAATTTTTTTAGGACAGGTTCTCTGTCTGGTTGATTTTTAAACTTTTCAAACTCTGATTTTAGAGCCGCAAGTTCTGTTTTTTGTTTACCATTATAATCTTTGAACATTTCCAAAAGTTGTGACATCGCTTGACGCATTGTCTCCATATCTTTTTTCATATCCTCTAACTCACCCTCTCCAGCCTCATCAGGGTATTTTACCCCCGTGATGATACCTTCGGAATCTACGGTTAGGGTAATCCCACTTTCGGTAGTGTGCTCCCCCTCAGGTGCTTGTTCTCTGTCTCCAGCCTCAGTAATAACATATAACTTTTGACCAACAGCGAAATCGCCCTCCTCATCAGTTTCTATTTTAGTACCATCAGCCAGTGTCGCAGATGACAACATATCTACTGCTTCATCCTCAACCTGCTCAATAGCATCGTCAACATCTTCTGTAACTGCGGCTTCCTCAATCTTGTAAATATAAGATTCGGAATCCACATAAACAACAACACCTTCACGGGTCGTGTGCTCACCTAACGGTGCGGGTGTGAGTGTTGTCTCACCCACCACATATAGGATATCACCGATTGCGAAATCTGTGTCTTTGTTGTTTGTTACCTCTGTTGAACCATCTACTAGTTTGGTAGAGTAAAAACTTTCTTTACGGAACTTTAAACCTAAAAGTTCTGTAATCTTTGTAATCGCTTCTTGTGCGTTCATTTATCTATTTTTTTTAAAATATCTTTTATCTGTTCTAATAAATACTCATCTTGGTTTACTTGTGAGAAGTTTGTAATAAAGTTACCCTCAACTGACATACCTTTTACTTTACCAGTTTTAATAAGTTCATTCCATACTACATCCCCCTCTTCGGTATCCAAAATTTTAAACCCACCCATCCATGTACCTACGGGTGTTTGTTGTGGTGTAAAACCTAACTGGTATGCTTTGTCTTTTTCACCCTCAACTAACCATGATTCAACGAGAACAGCATCGCTGAATTTTTTATCCGTATGTTCGTAGTTTGTATCCCTCAACCTTTGCTCAATCATAAACTTGCGTTGGATTTTTTCAATAGTCTCAGGTGTAAACTTTACATAAAATCTTTCCCCACTTACCTCATCTATTCTTGGTATAAGTATATTAGGTATCATAAGTGGTGAGTAAACCATGCGCTTCTGCTCATCGGCTTTAAAAACACTTTCCATTTTTTGTTCAGACATATTTTGTTGTGATATAATATATGCTATCTCACTTTTTCTTTTTGTCTTCTCATCAAAATATCCGTTGTTAGGCATCGCTTTTGGTGCGATACCGGCATTACCCTCTGCCATCCCTGTACTTACAAGGTTTTTACCCTGTGCGATGTATCCCTCCCAAGCGTGGACGCAATTCGGACCACCTTTGTAGAGCCATTTCGAGTATGGTTGTTTGTTATGCCCAAAATCAGTATTGGTATCTCGTAATGCGTCTATTTGTAACCTGCGGAAATAACGCCCCTCAATACTAGTACAAAAATCTCTATCAGGACTACCACTCATTACCCTTTTGTATAAAAAATATTTTACAGGGTTTTTATGGTTCATATCCTTAATTTCTGCGGCTGTAAAACCACGCATAAGTTGGTTGGTGATTGCCTCAAACTTTTGGTAGTCCTGTACTTTTAGTAAACTCAAAAGTTTTAGTACCTGAATTTCCTCCTCATCATAATCTGATAAACTAAAATCCTCCTCAATAGGGTGTAATGCGCACGGCATATAAACTAACTCCCCATCCATATCATGCTCATGGTAACCATCACAACCCATTATTTGATTTCCATATAATCTAGCCTCATCAGGGTTACTAAATGTGGGGGTGCCGTCAATAAAACCTACAAGTTCAAACTTGTGTTTTTCATTTTTATTACAACCACAATCACTCATTTGAGTTGGTAATGGTTTTACTAACATACTATCAGTATCACCACTCTCGGGGTAGTTTACATAACTAGGTAAACCACTTATATCATAATCAAAATTAACTGCGATGTTGGGTAACTCATTTTGTACTCGTGGGTTATCATCATAATGTCTTACAATACCCACCTCTTTGATTTTGTCTATTTTGTTTGGGTTTGACCCTGTCGCATAAATACGGGTTGAGGGTATATCATATTTTCTGGCTAGTGCCCAAATATCATCACCGATGTTTGGTCTTGCCGTAATAATATAAACCTCACTACCTCTTACACGCTCACGCTCCAAAGCATCTATACCTTTTTTGGTATCTAATGTACCATCCCAATCAAAACTGACTTTATCACCGGCGAAAGTTTCTTTACTACCCTCCCACATGCCGTAACACGCTCCTGCGGCTTCATCTTGTGTCTTACCCTCATTGAGTAAGTAAGGTATACACCTACCAATAAAATCATCTTGTGATTCACCTGCGTTTGGTTTTACAAACTTTTCCATTTTGACGCAGTTAGGCACCATACCACCACCATCGCCAGGCTTCATACCCACCGGTTCGTAACCATCCCAACATGGGTTAGGGTCAATCGCAAATCCATCTATTTCTTTGAGTTTGTTTTGTGCCCATGAGATTCCAGAATCACCTCCCCAGGCATCCCACATCTGCCCGCCGCATCCTTCACTATAAGGTACATCACTATTTTGTCTGTGTCTCTCAAAACTAGCCATTCTAGCGATGGTCTCCCTACTTATATTTTCTCCTTTACAGAGTTGGTTGGCTCTTGCCCATCCTACGGGCGTTCCACAATCATCATCGGGGTGCTCGTCCCTCCATTTAAGGGCACGGCAAGCATTATTTTTAGCACCCTCAGGGTAATCATTATAAGTCTCAAACTCTTGTTCTTGTTTGTTAAAAAAGATAAAATCTTGTTCTATCGCCGGTTGATTTACCCACGCAATCTCCCATACACCAGTGTCCCCTGTAAGTTCCCCGTCAATATCTAACTCAATAACTTTTAACATAATAATAAATATCCCTTTTTTATATTTGTGAGAGTTGTTCTAAACGGCGTGATACAGCCTGTTTGTTTGTAATCTCTTGCTCCAATACATACGCTCGTATTGGTTCACGCTTTTGTTTCGCTATCGCTTCTACAATCCTACTATCATCAAAGTTATTTACCACTAATGGTTTTCCACCGCCCGATTGGTTTATTTCACTCAAAAGTCCAGCGTACCTTATACTACTGACCCTATTTATCACCGCCTCATTACCTTCTAACTCTATACCACCACCTTGATATTTTACCCCACCCATTTCATGAGAAGGTCCAACTACCATACCACCGCCTGCGTATTTCATAAGTTTACCACCACGGCGGTATTTGTCAATACTATTGAGTTGTGCCGTAATAATCGCAATCTGCGCCGCACTACTTATAGCGATAGCCGTCGCTGCCGCACCACCCAATATACCGGTTTGTTTAAAGATGGTTACAACCGCAGCCGCTGCGTCAGCGATAGCCTGTAACAAGGTAAGCCTCAATGAAGTTTTGAGTGCTTTCTTTTCTAAATCCGACCTTTCCTTTTGGTATATCTTATCCAACTCTATACGCTTCTCATTCGCTTCCTTTGTATCACCAAGAATTTTCGCCTGTAAGGCTTCCTGTTGTTTATCTAGGTTATCTAGTTGGAGGGCATAAAAGTCAGCGAGGGTTTGACTTACAGAGGTAATAGCGGCTTGTATATCCCTAATATTTTGTTCTACCTTTTGTACCCTCTTATCAAAATCCGCTTTTTCATCCGCAGAGTTTTTATCCCTTTGTTCTTTTACCTTTTTGTAAAACTCGGCATATAATGCTTCAAGTTGTTGTAAACCTTCCGCATCTAGTTTAGTATAATCTATCAACCCACTTATTTTATCTTGGATATATTCCTCAAATGCGGCGCTGTCAATATCATAAAGTTTTTGTCCCTCTGCGATAATCAAGTCAACATTTTGACTTACTATACCTAACAGTGCTTTATTTTGTAGTTGTTCACGCTCTAAACGGAGTTTACCTATTTCAATATAAAACGCACTAATCTCGTCCTCCTTTAAAATGATTTGTTTTTGTTTTTCTACAAGACCCTTAATTGCTGCCTCAGCCTGTGCTTGAGCAGTTTCCTCAGCCAGGTTAGTGCCGTCAATCGCATCTTGTTCACGGATTGCCTGTATCTCCTCACTATTTTTCAAAAGATACCTTTTGACTTTCATGGTTTCGGCTAGTACCCGTGTATTATACTTATTTTGAGCGACGGTAAGGTCATCATCGGTTTTAAGTTGGATAGCGACTAACTCACCCTCTATTTCTTGAAAGGTATAAATAAACTCACCACCTGCGGCTTCAAGGTTTTCTGTCGCTTTACGCAATCCCGTAATATCAATATCTTTAAGTTCAGGTTGTTTTGGGTCATTTATTACCTCAAATATTTTTTGGTAAGCATTCGCAATCTCAATACCTGCCTCATACGCCTCTCTGGATATTTCATCAGCACGCAGTGCCCTACTCAACTTATCACGGAAGTCACCAAAATCCTTTACAGTTCTACCAAGTATATTACTGGTAACAAACCTTATATTGGGTAAACCTTCAATCATCATTTTACCGAACTTATCCAACTCCCCTGTTGATTTTTCCACTGCGGGTGGTAGAGCGTAAAAATCATCTAGTATACCTTGAAAAGATTTTTGTATACCAACTTGTCCGAGTTGTTTACTAACCTCTATTACTGATTTTAGTTGTGTAACTACGAGGGGTTCAGGTATTTCTTTTTCTAATGTTTTTAACAAATCCTCAAATGCTTTTTTCTCCGTCGCAATCGCCTCCAATGCGACACGAGCATTATCTTTGATAAGTTTTTCTCTTTCTGCTAATCTTTCCTTTTCCGCTTGTCTAGCCGCTTCTAACTCTCGTTTTTCTTTGTTTCTTATTGTGGTTTGTAATGATGCTCTTTCTATTTCCACATTACGGCTTGCTTGGGATGCTTTGGTTCGTAAATCCTCAATCTCCTTTATAGATTTTTTCTGTGCGATAGCCCTGCTTAATTCCCTTTGAGCGTCCAGCGCATCTGCTTGGGCGTTTTGTAAACGCTTTTGTGCGATAACATCTTCAGCAGCACCCTGTGCTTGTAATAACTTTAATTGGTCTTCACGGATTGATTTACCACGCTGTAATGTTCTTTGGTATGCCTCCTCTGCTTCCCTGGCATCATCGGTTGAACTTGTAAGGTATACTACACCGGCGATGAGTAAACCAATAGCGACCAAAATCGCACCAATAGGGTTCGCTGCGATGACTGCGAATAAAGTTTCAAGTGCGGTCGCTAGTACCCCCGTCGCTGTTGTCGCAACATATTCTGCTGCGGCTAGTGCGTAAGTTTCTACTGTAAGTACCACAGTACCTGCGGCTGCGAAGCCCTCTGCGGCACTACGGGCTGCCAGTGCTATCGTTAAAACATTTTGTGCTGCGGCTGCTGCTTTTGACACTTTTTCGGTATCAGCACCAAATAGGTTTACTGCTGCGACTGCCCCTGCGAAGGATGCGGTTATCGCTGCTCCGAACTTGGTAAAATCACCTATCCGTTTTTCTAAACTAATACCCTCGGCTCTTTTTTGTAAATCTTTTAGTTTACCCTCTGCTTTGGATATTTCACCTGTTAGTTTTTTAAATTGCGCACTACCAAGTTGTTCACCTGTAAGTTGTTCTTTCGCAGACTTGATAGCATTTTCAAGTTCTGTAATACTCCTTACTACTGTATCAACCCCGTTTAGTGTAATCCGTAAACCTATATTATTCGCAGCCATCTTAACAATCTTGTTCTAATATTCTACCATAAGTATCTGCGACAACAAACATATCTGATGTTGTTGTTTGACGCAGGTATTCACCCATGTTTAGTAAAACTAATGCCGTCCCCGTATCTCGGTACACTTTACGGAAGTTTTGTAAAATACCGGTACCAAAAGTGGTTATAGTTTCTATTGATGCTGTTCCATTACAAACAGCCGTTTTATCTGTTGAGACATAACATTCGGTTATAAATGTTGGCTCTACTGGCGGGTAAGGTGTATTACCTGAAAGTGGGTATACTGGTGCGGGTGGGATAACTTTATAATACGGGTTTACATCTTTGATAAGTTGTACCTCTGTAAGTTTTTTGTTTACCAAATCCGCTTCATTTATTTTTTCAATAGTATAATACGCATCCTTTATCCAAATCTTATCACGCAGTGTGGTATCATAAACATCAATCGGTGTCATAAATACCCTACATTTTATACGCCTTGTTTGTGGTGTATAAATGTTATCCACAAAAGTGGACCAAAAAGTATTATACAAATCATACTGCGTAAACTGCTCAATCTGGTTATTTGAGTTACCATAAAAATCAAATGTGGAGATAAAGTTTAAATCGGATATAAGGTTATCAACCTGTAAATCCAAGTTTGTAATATGACTTACACATGGATAGGTAGTTTGTTGTACCGGTGTATTACCTGATAACAACCACCAATAACCTGGTACTGTTTTATACTCATCGGTGTAAGCATATCTATTACCTGTCCAAAAAAACAAGTGTGGGTTTTTCGCATAAGGTATCTCCTGGTTGTTATTCTCATAATAAAACTTGGGGATAACAAAGTTTGTCGCATTTGTTAAACCAGAGGTAGGTACAGCACCAAATGGGATAACATATTCTTGTATACCACTAAAAATATTATTGGTGGTTGTATACTTATACCTTCCATAAACAAAATCAAACTTATCCCTATAAAGTTTGTTGAGGTATTCATCCCCCGTATCCATACAAGTCCATACATTCTCTTTGGGTAAATCAAAACTCAACGGCTCAATGCGGTATTCTTGTGAGCGGTCAATCCTATTAGTCCAATCCTGTACGGGTCTATCACTATCATTATAAAACCAGTTATAAGGCTCAATCCGTAATATTTTTTCATTTTCATCCTGTGAGATAACAAGGTTAAACATTGTTATCATGGATTTGATGAACTCAAATAGGTTGTAGTTAGGTAAACCTAATCTAATATCAACTGTTTGGGATGCGGATAAATCCGGACCATAATACAAATCCCATAAAATATACTCATCAGTTACACCACCAAAATCATAAGGTAATAAAAAAAACTCAGGGTTACCAGTACCCGCTGCTGAACCACATTTTACAAATGCTTTTACCCTTTCACCAGGTTGTAAGGTTAGGTTGAAAAATAAGTTTACAGAACGAGGTGGTGTGAGTACATTGAAAAACAAAGATTCACTTGGTGAGGAGTAAACCAATGTTCCATCATTTAACCAATCATTTGTTGTAGTTTTATAAACCTCAATACTAAAAAATCTAAATAACACTAATGGTACGGCTCGGTAGTTAAAGCGTAAGTTAAAACCATAATCCCCTTGATAGGGTGCCGTAAAAAATCCATTAAGTAAGTTGGAGTAGTTATCCAATGGGTCATACGCACCGGCGAGGTTATCTTGTAGGGGTATCTCTAAATATTCATCTTTCTCATACCTTAAAATCAATGGTGTTTCCCCAAATGCTCTAAAAATATTTTGGTTAGTTACGGCACTGATGGTATCTAAACCTGTTAAACCATTTTGGAAGGTATCCATGTAAATGGACTTAAAATACTTGGTATCAAAAAATTCACTCTCAATGTTATATGGTGTCAAATCAAATATTCTATCTAACACCTCTTTTACTCTGATGGCGGGTTTAAAATACTGAACCGGCATAGGATTACCGCTTGTACTAAAAGAGTCGCTCTGACCAAAAGAAAATGAAAAGGCTGCGGTAGTCGCACTGGCACTTTGGTATTCCAATCCGTAGTGTATAAGTGGGTATATTATTTTACCCCCAAATAAACCATCGGTGTCATTATCCTTCGCCTCCCAACTTGTTGTTACCGCACTATAACTTTGTTCGTGTAATAAATCACTCCATTGGATATCTTGTAAAGTAAGGTTTTTAATATCGCTTGCGAAATCAGCCGCATCACCCAAAATATAAACCTCATAAGTGCGACTTGTTAGTGTCTCAATAACTGCGTTTAACCTTAACACCCCTGTAAAAATATCCGTACCCCTATATTGGACTACACATGGTAGTTTGTTTAGGGGGTTAAAATCTAAACCATTTACCTCATAATAATGCTCAAATATTCTGGCGTTATTTTGGGTATCGGGTATAGATATAGTTTTTGAGTAGGGTACACGGCGTGCCGTTAAATCAGTAAGGTCAGATTGTTGTATTACTAATGATATGGGTATATCTTCATAAATATCTAACCTCTGATATGTTCCACCCGTGATTGTTACAAGTAAGGTAGTATTCATTTATTTGTGTAATAGTTGAATGTTATTACTATATCTATAAGTTAATTCCAAATTAACAATGGTTTTATTACCCTGTATTTTTCTTACAAACTCCGTGTTTATAATGTTTACAGGATATAACCCACCATCACTTTGGATTTCATAAACCTCATTACTAGTGTATAACTCCTCTAACCATAACATATCTGGTTGGTTAATAAATCCCGAGTTTACTAATACTGTTTGTTCCATATCCACAACACTATCCGTCAAACCCCGTGAGTATTGGGTTTTGTTAGGGTTACTACTACCCCAATCTACATTCCAACTATTATAGGTTTGTCTGTTGATAGCCATCCCTTCACCTCTTTCACAAATGAAGGTAAAGTAGTCGTACATACCATATCGGTTTAAAAACATAAGTTGTCTTTTTTCTGTACCTGCCCTTGAGCAGTTGTCTTTGATATTAAAGGTAAAAATCTCGCTTACCGCCGTATAACCTGAGCAGTTACCGGGGGTAAAAGTATTTGGTACTGGTTGTGGTATAACTCCCATTGTTTAACAAGTATAAGTGTTTAGTATTTCCCCATCCATAGCGACTTGGAATGAATATGCGCTTCCCGCTCCACCTACTTTTAAAGCAATCCATAAATCACTTCCGTTCGTTGGGGTGGTAGGATAACTATCATATAAATAATCACCCACACCAAGATTGGATAGTGCTTTTGTTCCTTGATAAGAACGCACGGTTTGGTATCTACTACAAGCATCCGGACCATCCGTTCCGTCAGGTATACTTCTACCCAAATATGTAAACACACTCACGGAAGGTGATGGTGTAGGTGTCGCTGGTGGTGTCGCTGATGGTGATGGGGTTGGTGCTGGCACACAACTAAATCCTGTGGTTACATTTACCTCAGCCGGTACGAGTGGAGCACTACAACTACAAATGTTATAATAAACACCACAAGTTAATTTTATAGTTTGTGGTATTCCATATTCGCAGTTTGTAAATGTTACACTGGCTAGTGATTCACAACTACCGGTATAAATCAAAGTGTAATCAGTACAACCAGCACACCAGGGAGTTGTAGAGGGTGTAGGTGTCGGGGTAGGTGTTATACCTCCCGGAGTTGGGCTTGGAGTTGGTGTAGGTGATACCGGTATTGGTGTGGTACTACCTGTAAAACCACCAAATAGTTGTACTGTATATTGAGCGCAGTTTGGTGGAAAATCTTGTATATTTTGTGGTCCGGCTCCTACATAAAGTGTATTATAACTACTACCACTAATAGGGTCAATCAAATATAACTGTTGGTAAACATTATTACAATCGGTTCTCGGACCACCACCATTGGTAGTAATATTATCATAAGTTCTTGCCGATATTACATCACCATTGAAATCATAAAAAGTATACTCAACATAATAGGGTTCAGACAACAAATCATCATAAATGTTTGGGCCCAGGTAATAGTTAGTAAAACCTAATGTATAATACTCGTTAGTATCTATATCCCTATATCTTGGTGAGTTAGTTAAAAATAAACCCGTAGTTGTTGGGTCAGTAGTGGTAGGTGTGCCTGATAGGATAAAAGGGTCTACATCAAAGTTTTCATTATTCGCATTACCATTTACCCCCATTGTAGACCACCACACCTTATAGGTATCTGTTGTAAATTCGGGTGCTCCTATTGTATTACCTATACCTGTAAAACCTGTAAGTGAGCCCAATGGTGAGTCCGCATATTCATAACCCACTTTGATAAAATAAGGTATTACATTCGCCTCATAAGGTTTTGAGAATGCTTTTGTTTGGTGTGTATAAATAGGGGTGGTATCCCACAATGCGATAGGGTTGTTTACACAATAAGTGTCTAATACTTGTTGTAAATCAGCAATCCCTAATCCATAAGGGTTGGGCGTACACTTACCAGCGAACTCTAACTGGTTGTTTATGTAAAGCTCATACTTGTACTTGAACTTATAAGTGTTAGTGGTATCCGCACTAAATGTAAAAAATATACCATCACTTAAAACAGGTTGTAGTGGTGGGGGTGTATTTGTTATGCTTAAATTAATACTCATATCTTATTCTACTTGTAAACTTATTACAAAGGAGCCTTCATCTTTTGTTTCACTGCCCCAAATCGCAGTTATTTTGTTTATTTGGTTTTCTATCCATAATGACCCATAAAGTCCGAATTTATCTACAACTTTTTCTTGTGCCTTCGCCCATGCTTGCTCAATAAACTCGATACCATAAGTTCCATATTCTCCAATGGAGCGGTTGATGAGGTATGCGGTTTGGGATAAAGTCAAACCAGGGTATGCCCCTCTCTTATTCGCTATCTCAACACCTACTGCTAGAGGTGGGTATCTATTACCTGGTGATTGATACTTACCTTTACGCCCGTAGTTTACATAATACCAATAATCAGCACTACCAAAATCAACTACAAGTTCAGGGTCTCCTGTTTCAAAATCCGTCTCAAAATAACAATCAACTTGATTTATCAAGTTACTATTCATGATTTTTGGACCTACATAAGAAGGTTTATTCGAACCTATTGGTTTTACTGTACCATCATACGCCCTACTAACATAATACTGACTTAATTCACCTTTGATAGCACGGGTTAGTTCATCCTCTATCGCAAGCCGTAAACCGATTTCACTCTGTTGGTATCTATTTTGTCTTGGAGCCGCCATCTCTTATTTATAGTGTCCTACAATAACAAGGTCATTTATCACAGTGATGTAAAAAGTATGGATACCAGTTGCGAAGGTTGGAGTTGCGATATCTTGTACTGCGGTAAAACCTACAGGGACGGTTATGGAGTTGAGTGATGATGACGAACCAGTTTGGTTGTCTATAACCCATCTATA
>Ga0222713_10001154_pt1 | contig 30201 bp, 34 predicted proteins | sample C33_649DmetaG_FD_165061 | JGI IMG/M metagenome (GOLD analysis project Ga0222713, IMG submission 165061) | Estuarine water microbial communities from San Francisco Bay, California, United States - C33_649D | ecosystem: Environmental > Aquatic > Marine > Unclassified | place: USA: California... | reverse complement strand
TTGCCCACTCAGCGAATTTTTCACTTTCAGTAACCGCTTCTTCAAGACTTTTAACTTGACCGAAAAGCTTAGGAATATAAGAGGAGACATCATTCATTTCGCTCTCCTGCTTTTCCGCAACCACTTTGCCAGACTCTTTAATGCAAAGTTTAGAGCTTAGAGTATTTAGAGTAAGGATCTTAGAGGTCTTGCCTTTAAACTTCTCTTCAAGATAAGCAATTACTTTATAACGATTATAGTAACAAATGTCAAGATCAACATCAGGGAACAAAGAACCATCAAAATAAGTAACCCCATCGATTACAGTTTTCTTTGCTCTCGCTTTAGAAATGAAACGCTCAAAGAATAGCTCGTATTTAATGGGATCAATTTTGGTTACATCGATGAGAAATAAGAGAAGAGACCCAGCGCAAGATCCTCTTCCCGGCCCAGTTGGGATATTATTTTCTCTGCAATAATTAATTACATCCCAGATAAGAATAATATAGTCGATAAATTCTAGCTCTTGAAGAATTTGTAATTCATAATTAACGCGATCAACGTATTTCTTATAAAGATCACTTCCTTTTTCGAGATTAAGTTTATAAAAGCCTTCTCTAGCAAGGCTTCTTAAGAAGTCATAATTGGTAGTCGCGGCGACCAAATTAAGCCTAGACTTATGTCTTTGATCAATTTCAAAAACAGGCATTCTAAGGCCATGAAGCCCAAGATCATATTTTTGGAAGTCTTTTGAAAAGTTCATACTGCGATTTGGAATTTCAGTTTGTTCCATACTTTAATGTTCAAATGTAAATCGTTAAGTGCGTCGTGCAGAGTTTCGTAATCGTGTTCTATGCTATGGTCTTTTCCAAGGCTTGTAAGATTAGTTTTTACACCTTTTCTTCTCTCGTTAAGGATTCGATATTGATACTCAATAAGGCTCATTTCTTGAGTGTAAGGGATTTCGTATTTAATGCCTTTCGCTAGACAGTTTGTGTCTATAACCTTATCTACTAAGTGCTTCCATTTTAAGCCATACATTTCGTAATAATCTTTGATAAGATAAATATCAAAGTTTAGCACATTGTGTCCAACAATATAATCACAGTTTTCCAACCATTGCGCTATAGTTTTAATAGCTTCGCTAGAATGGATAGATATTTTATTATATTTATATTGGTCAAAGCGAGTGATTTGAGCAGCTTCTCTGCTTACGTTAATAGGTTTATCCCACTTGATATAAATATCAGAAGTTTCTAAAATTTCATTGCCTTTAACTTTGATCATGCCGCATTGCCAAGGGCGATTATTAATAAAGCTAAGACATAGATTTTCAGTTTCTAAATCAATAAAAGTGTAAACTTTATCTTTGTCATAACGAAGAAGATTTTCCATCATACAGAGTCAGCCTCCTTCCAGCTTTCAAAACTAAATTCAGTACTGCACATATGTTCCAAGTTTGGCTTATTAAGAGTAGTTCTATTATTTATGCATCTAAAAGTTAGATACGCTTTAAAATCTTCTCTTGTATTATAATAAATGCTCTTGCAGGGGACAACTTCATATTGATCGCTGCAAAATTTAATTACTTTTTGTTTTACTATGTGATCAAAAGGAAGATTGTTATCTTCTGTGAAGAAGGTTGGCTTTGTAAACTTTAGCTCTGGACAACACAAGGAATAGGACATGGTATTGTTGAACAGAAACGAGTCATAGAATGGGACGCATAATTTTAGGCTAGATTCATCCCACTCTTGGGTCAAGGTCTTTTCGTCTATTCTTGGTGTATAATAAAAACCATCTGTAGCAGCAATACTAAATATTTTAATTAATTTCTTGTAGCCGCTACCATTTTTTGCAAAGATAATTATTTTGCTACATTTCTTTAAAGACTCTTCGGTCTTTTCGTTGATATCTGGGCAAAGCTCTAACCTAAGCCCATAGAAAAACGGAACCTTAATTGAGTTAAAATTCTTGAAAGCATCAAGAAAAGAACTCATATTCTCTTCCACAAGAAAAGCTTGTTCTAATTTGTTTTCTTTAACAATGTCTATTATCGAAGACGATCCTTCTTTAGAAGAAGAACCGGCCTTGTCTAAGGTTAGAATAGACTTACCAATACTGTAATGGCTTTTAAAAAGAGGTAATACTTTCATAAATAAGAGTTATTTCCATCTGGGGCAACCTTCATACTTAAACTTTTTGATGACTTGTGTGTCGTCTTTCTTCGCTGCTTTGGCTTCTTCTGCTGTAAAAAAGCTTTTAACGAAATTATTATCCTTATCGTAAATAGAATAAAACCACATCTCGTTCTTAAATGGGCAAACCCAAGTAGCCCCTGCTTGACACAACCATTTACTCTTTACGTCATCGGCGGCAAAGTTTTGTTTTGCATCTTGTTCAGAGAAATTAGTCACTTTCTCATAAACGTGTTTTAAATAAACCTCAAATCCAGCTAATTCATCATCAGTAAATTTTACCGGCTGAACAGGTTCTTTTGGAAATCTGAGAAATACAAATTCTACTTCTGGATTATATTCAGGCCAATAAATTTTAGAGGCAATAGAGTACAACATAGCCTGTACATTGGCAGTCAACTCTTCTCCTTTGAATTTTGCTTTGCTAGACTTGTAGTCTCTGATTTTAGATTTCTTCTTCTTTTTATAAAGAATAGGAAGGTCAATAAATCCTCTTGCCTTATATCCTTCCCTTTCGATTTTAAATTCAAACTCTGGATTTTGAATTGTTCCTCCTTCTGGAAAAAAGTCTGCTTTTAACCCAACAAGAATCATTTTATTGATTAATGCTAAGTCTTCAGGATTATCAATTCCCTCTTTTGTAACGTGTTTCTTTACTAACCTGTGTATAGGAAGGCAAGATAGCGGATCGCCAGAAGCTATAATCTGCTTGTAAATCTTTTTGTGGCGGGGATTAAGGAGCAATTCAAATACTAAATGACAGATTGTCCCACGTTTTGCCCCAGAGTTAGATCTCTCTGGAATATTTAAATGATACTTACAGTAATAAGACCAAGAGCAAGTCTCAAGAGCCTTTATTCTGGAAGCAGAGAGGTAGACTTCTTTCTTATCCATTGAATTCCTTCATATATAAGTCTATCTCATTTTTGCTCATTAATCCAAAATCTTTTTTGGAAGGCAACTTTATCTTCACTTGGTTCTCGTCAAAGAACATTAATAGCTTTGACCTAGCTTTCTTCGCTGCTTCATTACCAGCAGAATTATTAAAAGAATCATTATTAAACGCAACGACCACTTGTTGAACAGAGTTTTCTAGAAGAAACTTCGTTATTTTTGGAGAGATGGCTAATCCAAAAGTTACAAGGACATTCTTATAACCTGCTTGCCATAAAGCGAGCATATCTCCAATGCTTTCAATAAGGAATACCGTTTTGCTTTCAGTAATAGAATTTTTACTAAAGAAAGCTGGATATACCCATTCTTTTTTAGTTCCAAGATGCTTCCATTTTATAAAGTCAGATCTATTTGAATCAACTAATGCTCTGCCGCTAAAACCGACAATTTTGCCAGATGGATTATAAATAGGAAAAACATAACGATTAATCATGTTTCCTTTCTTGGCTACTCCACCTTTAAACTCAGCTACGGTTTCTTCTTTGACTCCTCTTTTAATCCAGTAGCCATGATCTTTTGCAAGGCCAGCAAGCATTGACTCGTCATAAATCTTTACTTGATTAATTATTGTTTTTTCTGGATTAGAAATGATTCCTGTGAAGTTAAACTTCTCAGCAAGCATCTTATCTGCATAATCTAGATCGTTTAGATTAAGGGTTATTTGAACTAATTCACTTAACCTACCCCCTTTGCAGAGTTTGTAATCGTACCAATAGCCAGTATTTTTATTTATGGCTAAGACGGTATCATTATCAGAACTTCTGTAAATTGGTCGAGTTCTATACCAACCACCGAAGTCTTTAAGATTTTGATAACCGATGTTATTAAGTATTTCTTTTATATCGCTCATAGCAAAGTGCCATCATTGGGGTTCGCGTCATTCAATGAGAATGTTTGACGCTCTCTCTCAATGATATCGCCCAAGGAACCTCTCTCTTCTACACTGAAATTATTAATCTGAAAGTTGATAAAATTTTGAACATAACGTTCATCGCCATGTTCGTTTCTTCTCCTGAGAAGATCTTGATGCCCAGCAGCGTTCTTGCCTTGGAATCGACTCTTCAAAGTTATCAGCTTATGCGTACCAAAGTCTGGAGTATCGCGCTCTACTTCGTCAAGAGTTTTTCTTCGGAAAATTCCAACGTAGCTTGAGAACCATTGGAGTCGATCAGATAGGGCGATTGCGGAACTATCGTCTGTTACATCTCCAGCATTTCTATTAAAGTTTTCGCCAGATCTATTCATTTGCATTGCAGTGAATAGAGGAGCATTAATTTCTTCTGAAATCTTTTTGAGCTTATCAATTTTTTCGCCAATAGCTTGATGCTCTGCCCAGTTCTGTCCTACCTTTTCTCCGGTAAGTTTAACGTAATCATAGCAAATAAGAGCAGGATTTCCTCTTCCAACTTTACTGTAGTACCATCTGCGAATAAAAGAAACAATCTCATCAATACCTTTGTTGCCGACGCAGTGATGAGTATAGTTATATTTACTAAATTCCTTTAAGAAGCCTCTAACTTTGGTGACCATTTCAGAATTCTTGCGCCAGTTTCCTGTATCAATGTACCAGAAAGGAACCCCAGTTTTCGCTGCTGCAATACGAAGCTTAACATCTTCTGAGAACATTTCTGTATCAAGGTAAAGAACGCTAATTTTCTTGTTCTTTAAATATGCTCCAAGAGACATCTCAACCAAGAATGAACTTTTGCCTTGGCCGGGGCGACTAACAATTGCGTAAACATTTCCGTTTCTTAAGCCTCCATAAAGCCTTGCGAACTCTGGATAATGTAATTCTATACCTGCTTCATCTTGAGGATTATTCCCTTTTTCTTCTATGAATGCTTCTATGTCCTCAAATATGTTTCTTATTTCTTCTGTAGCGTCAAAAGAATTAATCTTTTCGCCATATATAGAGTCTACTTCAGCAATTAATTGATTGACATTTTTATCTGGATTAGTTGAAACAGTTTCAATAATTCTTTGAGCCATGCCTTTAATATCACGGCGAATAGAAAATTGCTTTAGTTCTTGAGCGTATTTAAGAGCAGATTCTTTTGTAGAAACCGGCAAAGAAATGCAATCAATATATTCATATATGTCAAGATCTTCTTGGAAAGAGATGCCAAGATTTTGAATTTTTTGCGCTAGTATTACTTTATCTACTTTTTCTTTAGCATTACATAACTGGCGAATTATTGAATATATCGTGCCGTTTACATCGTTTGTGAAATCAATTTCTGATATAAAATGATCTATATCATAAAACGCTTCTGAGTTTCTAATGAGCGAACCAAGCAAGGATTGCTCTACTTTAATAGAGGAAAGCTTCATTTAAAAGAGAAATTATTTACGAGGAGAACCGTCATTTTCGTCATCATCACCGTCACCATCGCTATCTTCGTCTGTTGCTGTTTTAATATTATGAATTGTATTTTCTAGATTAATTTGCTCAACAGCATTAAGCCAATTAATAATATAATAATGCATAGCCATTGCATTCTGTGCATTATCGAATTTCGATCTTACTTCTGGCATTCCATTTTTATCAAAGGTAAATAACAAGAATCCTCCTTGAGAGCATTCATCTATCTGCCCCAGAATACTTTCTGGAAAATGAAATTCTTTGTTTTTTGCCACAAGATATATTACACCAATGATATATTGAATGTATGATTTATATAGTCGTAACTTAATTTATTTAAGTCAGATGTTTCTAATTCTATTAGTTGAAAGCCGTTTTTCTCTAACCACACAGACTTTTTGTAATCTCTCTTTATTGAATTAAGATAATTAAGTCGTGAGTTATTATGAAAGAATTTATTGAATGAAGAGTGTTGATCGCCATTAACTTCTACTGCTATTTTTCGAGAAACATTAATAAAATCAACTTTCATTCTGCTACCAAAGACCGGGAACTCTTCGTAGCAAACATGAGTTTGCCAAAACGGCTTCAAGAATTGTTTCACTTGAAACTGAATTTTAGAACGAGATTGTTTATCCCAATCTATTAAAAATTGGGAAACATTTTTGTTAATTATTCTGCCAGTTACAGAATATAACTTCATTTTGATTGGACGGCTTTTAGCTTGCCGAAGAGATGCTTGGTGGCTTGCTCGTTTTCTTCAAGCCATTTTCTGAAGTTTTCTCTTCCTTGGTGCTGCTTGGGAATTTCAATCCCGACATTCTTAAGCTCTTCAATCAAAGAATCGTCAACAGTGATCCAAGCTCCCTTTGCGACAACAAGATCCCACATTAGTAAACAATCAAGAATCTCATATTCAACCCAGATACCAGAAGGCTTTTTTCCAAATTTAATAGGGTATTGGATAATGTTTTTGCGAGTCGCTTCACTGGTAGATTTTTGAATCGTTACTTTGGAATATTTTCCAATTGATTTAGTTTTACCATCATTCATCTTTCCTGATGGATTGTCAAGGATATAGTCACCCATTGCAGTCGGGCTATACTCTAGGATAAAGTCAGCCCAATGCAAGAGCGCATTTCCGCCGCTGAACATTCCGCCTCTGGGTGCATTCTTCGCATAAGGATCAATCTTAATTTCAGAAGTAATTTGGCTGATAGCAATCATTAAATGTCCATGCTTGAACATTCCAATACTTAGTGATTGCAACAACTTCTTACTAATTACTTGAGTTCCAGCAACCTTGCTTGCGTCTGCTGGGCTTGTGTCTTTATCTCTCTTTAGGATAAGACCATCCATAGAATCGATAACGAAACAGTAACGATGATCTTCTGAATTGTTAAGGACAAGATCCTTAATAACATTGATTACTAAATCGTATACATTAGACTCAAGAATAAAAACTGACCCGTCAGTCCATTCTGAAGCGTCAGTGACAAACTTCATTCCGCAGCGTTCTCTGTTCTCTTTAGAGAGGCGACCCTCTGCCAAGACCCAAACCACTCTGCTTTTAGGAATCTCTGAAAGAAAGTTTCTGCAAATTTCTAACGCTTGAGGAGTCTTGCCTTCGTTATTTGGTCCACAAAGGCGAATAAGAGAAGGGGTGATTCCGCCTCCAACTGCTGCATCTAAAAGGAGACTACCAGTAGAAATCTTCCAAGTCACAGCCTCTTCAAAATTAAAGTGGTCGTCTTTGTTTTCTTTGGTATTTAGTATTGCATGAAGTCTACTTGAGGCTCCAATGGTTGAGGTTTTTTCTTCAGGTTGCTGTGTTTTCGGGGGTCGAGCCATAATTAAGAAATTCTTTTAAAGTTCTGGGCTTTTTGATAATTACAATATCTTCGCCCACTTTGCCGTTCTCTTCATTATAGCTGGTTGCAGCCTTTGAGTCAAAGCTTTCTTTGAGCTTTTCTTTCGACCGTTTCAGATCTTTTTGCTGAAGAAAAAGTGAGTATCTTTCTCTTAAAGTTTCTAGAATTTCTTTATTCTGTAAGAAAGCAAGATTAGAAACCAAAGGATAAGGCTCAACCCAGTCCCAAAATTCATTTTCAGGAAAGATCTTCATGAGCCTAGTAGCCACTTTCATGTCTCTAGGCCAATTCTGATTTTCTTTTCTTACAAATTTTTCTACAATAGTCTGTTGAATAGACATTAAGATTCATTAAGATCAGACGCTACCATGTCTTTTACTAACTGACGAAAAGACCACTTAGGAGACCATCCTAGTTCTTGTCGAGCCCTGTTGGAATCTCCAAGGAGCAACTCGACCTCTGCTGGACGAAAAAACTTGGGGTCTATTCGAACTAATACAGAGGACGCTACATCATTTTTAATAGCATATTCTGTTGAAATAGAATACTCTTCACTTGTGCCTTGTCCATGCCAAAAACCTTCAATGCCAACTTCTTTAAAAGCAAGTTCCACAAATTCTCTGATTGTGTGAGTTTCATTACTAGAAAGTACATACTCATTAGGCTTTTCTTGATTAAGCATCTTCCAAACTCCATCTACAAAATCGGCAGCATGACTCCAGTCCCTCTTTGCGTCAACATTTCCCAAATGAATTGGCTCAAAAACTTGTTCTTTTTTAATTGCTCTAAGAATTCTAGCAACTCCCTTTGTAATTTTACGAGTAACGAATTCTTCTCCTCTTCTTGGAGACTCATGATTAAATAAATAACCTTGAATTGCAAAAAGATTATAAGATTCACGATATACTTTAACTATGTGCCTTGCCGAAGCTTTTGCTGCTCCGTATGGAGATCTTGGAGATAAAGGATGCTTTTCGTCTTGAGGAGCATATTTTACATCCCCAAACTCTTCAGAACTGCCAGCATTATAAAATCTACAACTTGGTGCATACTTGCGAACAGATTCAACGCATCTTAATACTCCCATCGCTCCAGCGTCAAATGTTTGTTCTGGAATTTGCCAGCTTGATCCCACAAAAGACTGCGCTGCAAAATTAATGAAATAATCTGGTTTTACTTCTCTTACAACATTGTCGATAGATTGAGAATCAGAAAGGTCAAGCGTCACTATCTTAAGTCTACTATTATTAAGATGATTAGAAAAATTAGAATAATTTGGTCTAGATAGTCTTCTTACGGCACCAAAAATATTAAAATTAGTGTTCTCAATCAAGTAATCGACCATGTAAGAGCCGTCTTGTCCTGAAATTCCGGTAACGATAACATTTTTCATTTTATTCTCCTCTTATTTTTTTATTAGATTCAATTGCTTGATCAAGAATTGAAAGATTTACGTTGTTATTTTTTCCGTATTTAACAAACGCTTTGCTATCTTTAGGAAAGCATTTTCCTCCAAATCCCCTGTTGTCTGGGAAAACAGAAGTAAAAGACTTGTTCATTCTTGGATCTAATAACCATAATTCTCTAACTTCTGTATATGAGATATCTGTATTTTTGCATAAATCAAAAAGTTCATTACAAAAAGCAACTTTTACAGAATAAAAACAATTTTTTACATATTTAACTGTCTCTGCAACCTTGCTGCTTGTTTTTCGATATGATTTATCTGGACCAGCAACTTCTTGATATATATTAATTACGTTCTCGCAGATATCTGAGTCTCCTCCAAATATATAATATGGGCACTCTTTCATATCTGTCATGAATTTATAAGGAGACCAATACTTGTTTTCTCCAGCAAACTCTGGACAAAAAATTGCTTTCTTATTATATTTTTTACAAAGATACTCTGTTGTCCCCGGCTCCACGGTTGATTTAATTATTATATTTTTTACGTTAATCCAAGAAAAACATTGCTCCACCAAAGATGTATCGCAAGAGCCGTCTTCTCTTGGTTGAGTTGGGACACAAATAAAAGCGTATTCACATTCTTGATTAATTACTTCTTTGCTTTGAGTATGCTCGTAAGCTGGATCGAATATATAGATTTTGTGTCTTTCTTTAAAGAAATTTGCCACTGCTTTCCCTACATACCCGTAGCCAATTATAGCTATATTTTTCATTTTAAATGTCGTTTAGATAGTTTGTTATTAGATTAATCTGGCTTTCGAATAGTTTGTTATGTAATCCTATGTAGAATCCATTTTGATGAATAAATTCACTGTTTTTAAAATTAGTAAACTTATCAAATTTTTCAAAGCACGTTTGTCTTAACAAATTACCAGAGATAATTGGCCTTGTTTCTATTTTATTGTTCTTGCAAAATTGTAACGCTAGTTTGACTTTTGCATTATCTTCTTCTTTAAATATAATAGGCAGACAAAAAGCTACTGGTTGTCTGTTTTCGAAATTTTTTGCAATTACATATTTATCTGGATCTAAAGATTCTTCAAACAGACTATAAAGATTTCTTCTGTTTTGAATGTATTCTTGTATTCTTTGAAAATCTAGCAATCCTATATAAGCATGAATGTCTGAATTTCTAAAATTATTTCCTAATAGATAAAAATCAAATTTCGGGTCAACATTCTTATTTAAATATTTATCGTTGTTAATTAAAGATCTAGTCATCCCGTGATTTCTAGCCATTAAAAAATAATCTTTTTCTTCATCGTCGTTTGTAAAAACGAAACCACCTTCTACACTTTGTAGTTGATGACCGAAATAAGTGCTTGTGGTGGACGTAAAAAATGAAGATATATTTTTGTTTTCATAACTGCCAAAAGTATTTTCGCAGTTATCCATCATTATTTTCACCTTGTACTTCTCAGACAACTGTTTTAATTTCTCTATATTTGGCACAAAACCAAGCAAAGAAGTCACAAAAATACAAGCTACATTCTTAGAATTTTTTTCCAAATAAGCTTCTGTTTTTTCAAGATCAAGACAAAAATCTTCTAAGTTGATATCAATAAATTTAGGCTTGAAACCCTCTCTTAAAAAAGGAGAAACAGAAGTGATCCATGTAGTAGATGGAAATATTATTGTATCTTTTGTCTTTGAGAAAACGCTATCTTTAAGACGCATTGCAATTAAAGTGTTAGCCACTGATCCGTTTGCAACAAAGATAGAATGTTTTGTTTGAACAAATTCAGACATTTTCAATTCAAACTCTTGGACTTTTTTATTCATTGTCCAAAAATTATTTGAATTCAAGAAAAAAAACGCTATTTTTATTCTGTCTAACAAAGAAAAATTAGATACATTTAGGGGCCATTCAGTTTTCATTTTTTAAATACTGTTTCAAACTCCAAGTTTTTCTAGTATTTATGATATCTTTAATACTATGATTTAACAAAGAATATCTATAGAAATCTTTAAATACGAACTCCCAATCGAAGTAGTCTATATAATCTTTAAAATATTCTGACCTTATAAAACTAGCCAATCCATCAAGAGTTCTTTCGAATCCTAGTTTTTCCAAATTTAAATTAAATAATATCCTTTGCTTCTCATGGAGTTCATAATCGGTGTCATTTGGATAAAACATTCTCATTTGATTTGATACATTCCATAAGCAATATTTTACTCCGTGTAAAAGCATAGAGTTTGTAAACTTCTTCTTGTTATAAATAAAATTAGCAAAATGAACTCCATTCTCATCATAAACAACTTTTGATTCGTCTCTTAGATCAATGCACTTTGTTCTTATTGGATGTACAGTAGTATGAACAGAAGTTGGTTGAAATGTCATGTCTGGATAAAATTTAAAGAGGTATGGTCTTCCCCATGCAGCAGCTTCGTAACCTTTAGCTTCCCATTGAATTATATTATCTTGGAGTTCTTCTAAAAATTGCTTCTTCGGTTCTTCTTGAGAGTCAAGTAGAAAAACCCAGTCGCCAAATTTTATTGGACCTGCTTGAATAGCCATTGTCATTCCAAGAGAATTGATGTTAACCCAGTTAGATCTAAGTATTCTCCCGTTCTTTTTGTTTTCTAAAAGAGTTTTGTATGTACCATCATCATCAGAGAAGTCCTCTTTCTGATAATTAACACAAAAACATATCCCTTCAAAGTAGTCTTTAAATGAAACAAGTTTTTTTATGTTTTCAATCTCTCCACTCCCTCCTACTTGCCCAGCAAGCCAGATATTCTTTTTCATGCTTTGTGTATTTCTGGTATTATTATATTAAATTTTCTATAATAATTGTAATCAAAATCTAAATCTTGTTTCTCATTATTCCAAGAATAAGAACAGCACCCTATTGCTTTATGCTGATAATTAATTTTGTTTATTAAAAAGTCTTTTGTTCCAACCCATGATAAATGTTTTGGGTTACATATCGCCCTTGGGATTATTCTTCTTGAACTAAATTCGCTTTTTATATTATTATTATATTCTAGCCAATTGTCCCAATACCATTTTTTAATTCCTTTATTCTTCTTTGCCCAGTTTATTCTTGCTGGGGCAAAGTCTAGAACATATCTATCTTTATTAATGCCTATGTAATTTTTAAAGTTAACATGGTATGTGTCATATAAATGTTCTTCTTTTATCCATTTTAGAGTATTTACTATTTCTTCAAATGAATAATATTCATCAAACAAGTCTAGTTGCCATACTAGATCTAGGTCGTGATTTTTTAGATTTTCCCAACAATAATTTCTGGATTGGAAGTCTAATATCGGCTCTTTGACAATATTGAAATAATCAATTTTATTATTTGATAAAAGAGAGTTTACTTCTTTTTCCATTTCATTATTATCATAAACTTTGCCAAGCTCTTGTTGTTCTTTAAATAAAGCAGTGGTTATAGAAATAAAAATACTATTGGGATATAAGGCTTTTAATTTTAGCCAAGGTTCAAGTATTTCATTTAAGTTATTGCATTGATAACCAACGCCAACAATACCTATTTTAAACATTTTTATCCTATTGGGTCTAGTTTATTTGAAAAAAAAGCAAATGAATCTTTTTTGTGATCTTCTAAAATTGTGCCATTTATAAAAGTTCCATTTAAAATTTGATTCCACTCTTGATCAGATATTCGTAATCCGGGGACATTTTCATATTTTTTTGTTGGTTTTTTTATAATTGTTAGCTGTTGCGAGTCAGTTCTTTTTTTAAGAATGCCGCCGCATGGTAGTTCTTGAATCGCATACATTCCTGAGTCTCGAAACAATAGATAAGGCCAAGTTTTCGTTTGTAAATTATTTTTAATAATCCAATTATATGTAGAAGTTTCTGAACCTTCTCCAAGAGAGTAAAATGGTCCCGGTCCACCACCTTTGTGATCAGGAACTTGACAAGCAAAATTAGTTGCCATCATATATGCATTTTCAGAAAAAATATTATTGAATGTAAAATCAATAGCTCCTAAATTTTTATTGCTTTGAAATTCTTCTTTCATTGCATTTAATTCTTCTAAAGTAAAATCTCTTGCAATATATCTGTCGCATTGGGCATTGATGAAATAATCAGTTTGGCAAAATTCTATCAAGCGAGGTTGAGCTAAACCAATTCCGTCGTTTTTCTTATTGAGAATCAAGCGGTCTATTAAACCTTTTCGGTAAAAATCAATTACATAATCTTGCGTCCCTCCATTTGAATAAAAGATAACTTCATAATTATTAAATTTTACATGTCTTTGTATAGACTCTAATAGTAATTGCGATTCTTGTGGGCGATTGAAATCTACAATTAAAAATGAAATTTCTTTTTTTAAATGGTCGTAACATTTATGCTTCATGTTTTCTCCAAAAATTAATCATGTTTAAAATATGATATTTTATTTGCTCATTGAACAAGAACCCTGTTCTTGTAATTTTTTTATTATCAAGGGCATATCCTAAGTTAGGGATAGGGTCATTTGTTTCTATAATATTTAATAGCGGGATATATTCTTTACAAATTTCTGCTATTTCTTTAACCGTTAAGTTTTCGTGGGATAAATGATATATTTGTTGATTAAATTGCTGCTTGGAAAAATGGTCTTCTATCATGAATCTTATAGCTCTAGCAACATCTTTAACGCAAACTGTAGGTTTATGATTTAATCCTCCAGAAAATAATTTTAAGGCATTTCCTTTTGCGGCATTAAAAGAAAAAAGGTTGGTAAGAATCTTTGTATTAATACTTTCATTTAACCCATAAACAGACCCAAGTCTAAAAATTATATAGTTTTTATTGCTATTTAAAATATCTATTTCGTTCTGAACTTTCTGTTTTGAGTAAACGGTTTTTGCGACTGGGGTTTCGTTTTCGTTTATTAATAAAATATTAGTTTCATCTTTTTTAATTCCTTCAAAAACTACATGCGTCGAGGGGTAAATTATTTTGCAATTATTACTTGCATTTTGAAAAATATAATTAACTCCTTTGACGTTTACATCTTCGGGGTTGAGATTATTAGAAATTAATTTTTCCTGCGAAACTCTTGTAACGTCAGTAATATAAGCGAGATGAACTATTAAATCATATTCAGATATGTCAAGATTAAAAAAATTTTCATTTATTGTTTTAATCTTGTTTAGTTTTAGCTTTTCTTCTATGCTTGGTAGAAAATTAAAATCTACAAATACTAAATCATAAAGATCGGGATTTAATTCGTCGCCAAGTTCGCAACCAATATAACCCGATGCACCCGTAATTAATATTTTTGGTTTTCCAAGCACAGTGATTCTATGTTTTTTGTATTAACCAAGAAGCTCCATATTGATTAACTTTTTTACCTTTTGCCGCAAAAAAATTATCAACAGCGGATTTACATTGAGAATTATAGTCGTGACCACCAATCAATCCGCCATTTGAAACGTGATCATAGACATGATGTAAATCATTATTAACTGATTCATAATCGTGCGCTCCGTCAATAAAGATAAAGCCAAACTCTTTATCTCTTATCTTGTCTATGCAATTATGTGACGTTGATATAATTGGATGAACATAAGATTGCAATCCTAAATCAGAAATATTACTCCAAAATTCATTAAAGATCGTTCCTCCTAGCTGTTGAACTTTATCTAAATGAAACTGACAAGTTGGTTCTCCTAAAAAAGTATCGACAGTATAGAATTTAATATTTTTATCTTGCTCTCTAATAAGGTTTGCCATGTATGCTGTTGACTTGCCAGCCCACGCTCCTATCTCTAAAAAATTGCAGTTATTGAGGTTTTTAACCGCAAAGTCATAAATATTTTCAAAATCGAACCATCCTTGTATGTCTTTGTATGAATTTATTTTCATTACTTTTTTATTATGTTATTAAATACCGAATAGAAAGATTGTATCATTTTGTCGGAAGAGTATTCCAATGAAGAATTATAGCAATCAATTTGTCTTATGTTTAAACAATTATTGATGCTCTTAATAAAATCATCTTTTGTTTCAATAATAAATCCATTTACATTGTTCTTTATAAGCTTGGGCCAGAAACCATTTGGAGTTGCCATGATTGGGGTTCCATAACTTAAAGATTCTATTGCGCTAAGATTAAATGGTGTTTGCCAAAAATGCAAATATGTGGTAAGCATAGCTTTTTTATAGTAAGTTGCTTTTTCAGAATTAGATATTATTCCGATATATTTTATTAGATCTCCATCGACGTATTGCATTAGTGGGTATCCATTTTGAATGGGGCCAGCAAGAACTAATGGAATTGAATATTCTTTACATAACTGAGCCACTTGAATACTTCCAAAAATACCTTCATGTCTTGTGCATTGAAAAATAAGTTTTTCTTTTTTATATTCTTGAAATAGAGGAATATCTACTCCAATTGTTATATCATGAATTTTCGTTTTATTTGATACAATACTGTTTTGATTATTCCTATCATAAAGTAAAAGGTCTTCCATTTCTGAGTTTATTTTTTCATCTCTTCCAACCGCCCAGCAACACTGTTTGCCTTTTAAGCCCTCTAAATTTAAAACAGTATCAAATCTATGATAAACAAAAATATCAAAGCTTTCTGATTGAGGGATAATATCTTTTACTCTTTTGCCAGAAATAAGACCAAGCCTTTGTTCGGCTGATGTTACTATACAATTACTTTTATTTAAAATATTGGCAAAGCATTTTTCTCCTGCTGCTATAAAAAAATTATTGTCTCTTTGTAAGGCTGCACTTGCAAAAATTCTACCTCCTCCATATTTGTTTGGATTAGGAGAGTAATCTTCTATGAGATTATCATCGTTTAAATCTAAATATAAAATTTTCATTTATACCATCTATTTAGTTGCTCTTGTAATTTTAATGCACTTTTTTCCCAAGATAGATTTTCTATTGCATATTTTCTTCCGTTTGTAGAAATATAACTTCGTAGTTGAGCATTATTCTTTAGTTCAATTAGTTTTTCGGCAGTTTTTGTAATATCTCCTACTGCCCAAGTAGGAACAGAGGAGTATCCAGACAAGAAAAAGAAATTTCTGCATCCTATATCTGTTAACGTTTGAAAATCTTTATTTATCTCTACTTCAGAAAATGGAAGTTCGATTCCAGTATGTTTATCAAATATATATTCTCTAGGTCCAGAATATGCGACCGCCAACGTAGGTATTCCCATTGTCATTGATTCAAGCGGCGGCATTGCCCAAGTGCTAGATCTGTTCATGTAAAGGTGACAATCAACACCAGAAAACCATTCTAGAACCTCAGATATATAATTAAAATGTGCATTTTGATATTCTACTGTAATATTATTTTCTTTAGAAAAATGACTTACAAATTGAGAAAATCTTTCTGTACCGTTTCTATCCTTAATTACTAATTTTGTATTTTTATCTCCAGAAAAAGCTTTTGCAAAAGATTGTAAACATAGCTCTACTCCTCCTCTTATCAAGGATTCGGTATAAACGCCTACAACATATTGGGATAAATTTTTTGTTTTTTCTACTTTTGGATACAGCTTAGAATCTACTCCAAGAGGGAAATAGCCAGAATAGTTGGGATCATATTTCCCTTTTAGTATGAAGTTTAAATTATCTTTGCTAACTCCAAGAATCGGTTTGCCGTTAGCTTTTTGTAAAAGGATGCTTGGAAACGATATTTCATATGTGCAAATAAAAGCATCTGCTTCATATCCATGATTATTACAGCATCCATCATAAACAACTGTTAAAGAATTATCAGAATAAATATCTAGTTTTTTCGCGGCTTCGTTTAAAGAGTCCGTGATAATTTTGCTGCTAAATCTATTTTTATTATTTGGATCGCCAACGACTTTAAATTTTAAATTATTCATATTTTTTTAAATGGTTAACAAGAGTTTCTGCTGATTTTCTCCATGTCCAGTTGTCTTCAATTGTCTTTTTATGGTTAACAGAAGACAGAGATTGCCAGTTTTCTTTTATGTAAATTAAATATTTAGCATATTCATCTGTATCAAAATCATAATACCTAGGATCTTCTGCAAAAGAAAAAGACCCATAACAATTAGTTAATCCTAGTGAAATTAAACTTGGTAGCTTGTCTTTAATAGAAATTTCTGATTTTGGATTAATCATTAATGGTGCTTGCATTTCGTTTGATGGGCAAAAATTGCCTACAATTGGAACGCAATTACAGCACATAGATTCATGCACAGCGAGTCCCCAACTAGACATTCTCATTACCATGAGAAGAGCATGACTTTCTGAATAAAGATCTCTCATCGTTTCAAATGAGGTTCTCGTATTATTATATATAATGTTTACTTGATATTTTTCAGCAAGCCTTTCGATGTTTTGCTGAAGTGTTTTAGAGTCTGATGTATTTTTTATAATCAACTGTACATCTGATTTGCCATGAAAGGCTTTAATATATGCTTCTAGTGCTAGATCTAAACCAGATCTGACATTGCTAAAAGAATTAAAAAGAAAAGTAAATTTTGAATTTTTGTCTTTTGTTTGTCTATAAAATTCAGAATTACACCCCGGCATTACAGTATGACACTCAACGCCGTATTTGTTCCATAGATGAGAAATTTGATTAGAAAGCCCAAATAGTATAGGCTTATGGTATTGATAAGAATGATAAAGTTCATTTGGCAAAACATTTATCATATCCCAAACATTTACAAGAAATATTTTTTTGTCTTTATATTTAAATCCCATGTCTAAACCGTCAACAATACCTACAAAATCAGCCTCATCTGGTGATGCGTAGAAACCTATTTCTTTTAATCCTTTATTTAATCCATGAGCGACAATAGCAAAGCTGCCCATATTGGTAAAATAAGCTGGATCTGTATCTTTTCTTGGATCTTTATCAAATAGACAAATTTTCATTTAATAACTTTTTCTAAAAGCTCTTTCGTGTATCTTAATCTTCTTTCTGGCTCTGTGGCTGGAAAATGGCATAAAAAATCTCCATGTTCCCAATCAAGAGATTCTCCTTGAGACGTTTTATAGAAAGCGTTTATTTTCTTTTTCGGAACAAACTTGCAATATTCAAGAATTTCTGGGTTGTTAAACATTAAAAAATCTTGCCCTCTATTGTCCCAAATAGGGTCGTCCATGAACTGAATTTGTTTATAAATTTGAGAAAAGAAATTTTTTGACCAATCACAACTTCTGATGATGAATTCTCCCATGCATGGAGAATAATTATCTTGAGCAATAATATAATTTTGCTCTTTAAGTTCAGGTAATCTTATTTCTACAGGGGTTGCTTGCGGACTAATAAAAAGAGTTTCTTTTCTTTCGTATGTCGTTTCTATGAAGTCTTCTATTTTAATGTTAAAATTAGTTATTACCGAATCCGCATCAGTCCAAAAAATCCAATCATAATTATCTAACAAATCTATAATCTGCTTTATTTTAAACCACGAAATAGGTCTGTCGTATCCTTTGTAAGATCTTTGACATAAAAAAGAATAATTGTTTTTCATCGCATATTCGTATTTATTATGCGCTGATAATAAACCAATTTCTTTAAACGATTTATTCGTGTCGTATCCAGTAAGGACTAAAATGTTCATTATTGATTGTTTCTAAAATCTTTGTCGTTTTTAATGATATATCAAAATTGTTTTCGTGGATTTGTTTTTCTATGGATTCGAAGAAAGACTCAAGCATTATTTTTAAAGTATTAAACTTATTAAAGTCTTCTATAAAAAAGATTTTTTTATTATTTTCATCTTTTATCTCTACTCTTTGCCTCCGGTCTTGCGCTGAGTTGCCAAATAAAGCTTTGGCTTTTGATTTGCCAAATTCAAAGAGGCATTCGGTTAGTCCGTTTTCGACCTTTCTCCATTGTAGATTGCTGATATTTGTTCCTTCAAAAAGATAAAGAATTAAAGATATTTTGTGAGGCCCGTAGTCCCAAGAACCAGAATAGTCTCTATGTGGACCTTTATTATAAAAACAACAGTCAACTTCAAAGTCTCGATTTCCTTGTTGAAGATGTTTTTTTATTTGATTGATTTCAGGATTAAAAAGATGCTGATAAGTAGTATAAAAAGTAAGTTTTCTTTCTTTATAAATGTCAAATAAAGCTTTAGCTTCTTGATAAGTAAAAACAAGAGGCTTTTCGCATATGATATTTTTATTATTTAGTAATGCTCTTTTGCAAAAATCAAAATGAGTGCTTGGTGGCGTTGCTATTATTATATTTTCTATGTGTGGGTTTTCAAATAAATCGTTTGGTTCATTTGTCCATTCATGAGAGCATTCTGGTTTTTCTTCTAGTAATAAATAAGAGTCTTTTGTTTTAGAGCAGACCAGTGGAATAGATTTTTTTAATTTGTTAAGATTCTTTATGTAGTTCTTACCAAATTTTAAACCTATTACTGCTGTACTCATTAGTATTTATAGTTAACAACGGCCCATTTATGAACTCGTTGAACCATTTCTTTTACATCTATTTTTGGATTATAACCTAGTTCTTTAGAAGCCTTTTCTATAGATGGGCATCTACGTTTTGGTTCATGGATGTAAGTAATTGGAGTTTCGACGATTTGAACTAAATCTTTCTTACCTGTTATATCTTGGACAAGTAGAGCAAAATCTTTAATGGAAATTTCATTATATGGGTTTCCAATATGATAAAGTAAGCTTTCTCCTTTTACTAGTACCTTTATGCATCCAGCGATTACATCTGTGTAATAACTAAATGTTCTTGTCTGGTCTCCGGGAGCAAAGACTTTGATTTTTTCATTTTTATAACAGGCGGACAAGAAATTAGGAAGCACTCTAAAGTCGTCTTGCCTCATTCTGCCTATGCAATTAAATAATCTAACTACTTTAACTTGAGTCTTAGATTTTTCTTTGTAAATCCAACTAAGGGTTTCAATCATCATTTTGCCAACATCATAACACGCTCTAGGGTTCATGGTATGAACCCTTGGGATATATTCTTCGTTGGTAGGGACATCCTTATCTTCTGGTGTGCCAAGGACTTCAGAACTAGAGAAGTTTAATATCTTTGCGTTCTTTAAAGTGGCAAGCCTTAAAAGATTTCTTACTGCATTTACAGAGACATCAATAGTTTCCAAACTATGAACAGCATAACTTGAAGGACTCGCATTGCCGCTTGCATTAATAATAAAATTTAAATCTCCTTGTGGCAGTTTATCTTCAATTGGAAGTACTAGATCGTGTTCAATATATTTAATATTTTCGTCTTGAAACTCTATGGGCTTAGATCTGCCAACATAATTATCTACAGAAATAATTTTACAAGGTTTACTAAATACATTTTTATTCAGATAAAGAAGATAAGAATTAATAGACTTCCCTATGAAACCAGATCCGCCAAGGACAAGAATTGTTTTGCCTTCGAACTCTGCGCTTTCTTGGGGACAATTATCGTAGATTTCTTTTAATTCACTTATTGGGTAGTTATTAATTTCTTCGCTCATGTTGAGAATGGGTTTATCCAGATGCCTTGATATTGTTTGTTATTATTAATTATTAAATCTGAGAAATTCCATGCTGTTATAATGCAATAATCGCTTGGGTTTTTTATAAAATAATCTTTTGAAACTATTGGGATGTGATTGCCCGGAGAGTATAATCCTTGTTTAGTTGGCGAATCATCAACTACATAATCAATAGAATTTTTATCTAGGCCAAATACTTTTGTGAATGTAGTAAATTTGGCTGGGCACCCATAAGCAGAAATTGTTTTGTTTTTGCTTTTCGCTTCAGAAATTGCTTCTTGCAGGGTTTTCTTTTTAAGTTTAATTGATTTTTTTAAATTAGAATACCTATTCGGATTTGAATAAAATGATATTTCTTCTTCTTTAATTGATTGTATGTTTAGATATTCTTGTTTTTTGTTTATCTTTAGTTTAAAATTAGAATTAATAAATTTCGTATAAAATCTAATAGTCCCGCCTTGATTTGAAGTCTTTTCTACTTTTACAATTTCTAAATTGTATTTAAAAAGAAGCTTTTCAATTGGTATTAAAGAATGATAATATATATGTTCATGATAAACTTGATCGAAATATTTTCCATTAATGGTATCTAATAAATAAGCGTTTTCGAAGATAAATAGTCCTTTTGGATCTAGCAAAGAACATACGGAGTCTAATATAGAATGAAGATCATCTATGTGAGCAAAGCAATTATTGCAGCAAATAACTCTAGCTTTATTTCCAAGGTCTTTTATTATATGGAGTGCTAAATCTCTATTAAAGAAATCATTGTATGTTTTTAAATTATTTTTGTTAGCTTTCGTCGCTAGATTAGTCGCTGGCTCAACGCCAACACATCGAATATGATTTTTTGAAAATTCTTCAATTAGTATTCCGTCATTGGAACCAATATCAACAACGTATTGTTTCTCTGATATGTCTACAGTATTTTTAATTGCTTCTACATAATGAGAGAAATATTTTTTTAAGCTTCCGCTCTCGGAACTGCTATATAAATAATTAGAAAAAAGAATTTGAGGGTCCACAGTGTCATATAGCTGAACGGAATGACAGTCGTTACACTCAAAAACTCTTAAAGGTGCAGACTTTTCTTTTTGATCTAATTGTTCTTTTTTTAAGAAACTATTAGCAAAAGGAGTCTTTCCAAAATCAAATATCTTTTTTATATTCTTGCTTGAACATAACCTGCAAGAGCTATTTTTACCAATCATATTATTGTTTGTCTAATTCGAATTCAAGTCTTACTAGATCGTTTTCGTAATCTCCTTGATTTCTGGCACCAGTTGAAAAGCATAAAAATTCATTATAGTTATAATCTTCAAATAACATAAGGTGTTCAAGCATTGGTCCAGTCCAAAAAATATCTCCTTTTTGATATTTTGATACTTGAGGTTTATCTTTCGACCCTACTGGTCTTTCAAAATAAGTAATAGAACCTTCTGTAACTAAACACCAATGCCCAGTAGTCTTATGATAATGGTTTGCTCGTCTTGCGCCTTTTGAACTTGTAATCTTTAGTACGTCGGCATTAGAACAAATTTTTTCAATGATTCCTCTTTGGTCAATAAATTTATTATTCATGTCTTGGATTTTTTTCTAAATATTCTGTTTTAAATTTTGGGCTTCCTACAAAAGTTGAGCCTTCTGGAACTATCATGCCATTTATCCCTCCTCCACAAACATGTGAAGATATGGAATAATCACAGATATCTAAAAAGCCAAAGTTTTTGGAGATGTCAACTCCTTTGCTTAACATATACTTTTCAGCAAACATACTAAGAGTTCCGCTCATGTGAGCATCTGAAGCGTATCGTCTGTTTCCGGTATTATTTTTATGGAAAGCTCTTTCCATGAACTTCCAATAAGAATCCTCCGTAGAATTATAGATTGGATCATTAAAAATATTAAGATTAAATATTTTTTTTAATCTCTTCCAGTTCACTATTTGACAACCGCAAGAATTACTCACTCCTTGAACTTCTATTTCTCCAATATTTGTTTTTAGTTTAAAAGGCTGATAAAGATTTTGTCTTGATTGAAGGTCATATCCAAATTGATCTACCATCAGTTTGACAAATTCATTATGAGTTTTATTTCTATCATACATGTCTGGGTGATTGCATCCAGAAATAGCTATCGTGTACGGAGACGCTTCAAAAACAGAAATGACATCTTCTAGCCACCCTTTTCTCCAAACATAGTCAGACTCTACAAAACAAACTAAATCAATGTCTTCATACTCTCTCATTGTCGAGTAGGCTTTTTCAAAAGAAAAACCAATGCCCATATTTTTACCATGACAAATAAAATTAAATTGATTCTGACTACAGAAATTAAATAAATAATTTCTATAACCTTGTTCTGAACTATCGTCTATAATTGTTACTTCATTTGGTTTTACGTTTGTATTGTAAAACAATGTTTTAAGACTTAGTTTTGCTATATTTGGTCTATTGTACGTTATGATTATAAAAGCTGTTTTCATTTAATATTTAAAATAAAGAATTTTACTCCAATCGTTTTGATTATTCATTAATAAATTAGCAAGCATTTTCCTGTCAAATAAAGTAGTTTGAGGAAATTTAATATTGTTGTATACAATGTCTTTTACTAAATTATAATTAAGGCTTAACGGAACACATTCTTCATAGTCTTCTTTCCATCTAGAAATCCAAAGAAGTTTGTTAAATTGAGGGTCAAGAATTAATCTTGGAATACCAAGATGATAGGCGACATGGCTTGGGCCATTACAGGTAAAAATACCGTATTTTGATTTCTTTAGTATGTCTAGAGAGGCTTCAAATTCTGGGCTTTCATGAATGAAAACATTACTGGGAAGATTATCAAAAGTTCCCATGTTTACTTCTTTATCCCATTTTTTTATGTTTGGAAAATAAATTAAGTAATCTGGCAGTGATTTTGCTAATTCTTTTAATAGATTATTTATAAAAGGATAAATGTATCCTTCCGTTGATGTGGCTAATCCACAATAAACAATGTTTTCTTTTTCTTTTACGGCGTTGAGCAAGACTCTTTGTTTTTTTATCAGTTGCAGATTTAGTAAATATTTTTCGTAGTTAAACGCCAAAGGGTTTTTAAATAATAAATCAGGCACATTGTAAGTTAATTCTGAACAATCAAACTTTTTTTTAAGGTTTTCTTGAAGAGAAGGGATTTTAATAATGTTATTATCAGAAGAAATTACTTCTTCAACGTGTTTTAAATCAAAAATACCTTTCGTTATATGTTTTAACGGATTGAAGACTTGCTCTCTAGTGGAAATACAATTAATATGAGAAATTTTTCTTTCGCTTAGTAGCGAAGATATTTGGAGAGACAAAAAACAGTCTCCTAGTCCATGTCCCCCTAGATTTAATAACATAATGGAGCTACTTGCTTCGCTCTATTATATTATCAAGCTTTACTTCTAGTTTATCAAATCTGGTATTTATTTGTTCTGAGAATTTATTGAGATCTTCTTTGTTAACGTATTCCTTCGGGAGGGAGACTTCTATTGAGTGTATTTTGCTTTCAAGTGCGCTAGTTTTATCTTCTTGTTTGTCTATCATATTGAAGGCCCTTTTAAATACCCAAGTAGCTAAAAATCCTACAATCATAAAAGCAACATTAAATAAAAATTGCCAGTCTATTTGGGTTGCGGCTTGAGTTGTATTCATATTAGTTGTTTTTTTCTTGAGTGTTATAAACAAGAAAAGAGCGACTCTCTGGGGACAGAAAATCGCTCTCCTTTAGCTTGTTGCGTTTTACGCTATGTCGCTTTCGGTTTAATTCTATTTTTTTAGAAAAGTATACCTCGCCGTGCATACAATATTCTACACTTTAGAATACTGCATTTTGCACATTTTTTACAGACTTGCGGGTTCGCATTTGCCTCCAGCACAAGCAGCTTCTTGACTATGGCTCGTTTCGTCTTCTTCCTCAATTAACTTAGTGAAATCAACGCGAGACCACTCTTCTTGGAGTTTGTTAAACTTGACTTCATCTTCTGGGGTTACAATAGCTTCCATTGGAGCTTGTTGGTAAATTTTGTCACCAGAATAAGGAAGTAAAGAAACAGCGGTAAAGTACTCTTGGTTATTATAGAGATACTCCGTGACAGTCTTCCATTCATTATCTTTAACGATAACAGTGCAGCTAACTGAATGATTCAGCGGCTTCTTGTTTGCTTCCGTTGTGCCACAGTTTACCCAGTTCGTTTGCGTTAATTTGATAAGTTCTAGATGCTCAATAGCATTAAGTTCCGACTTAATCTTGACATTCTCGCCCACTTCAATAGGGAATGTAATAACGTCATCTACCTTGTTTGCGCTCCACACGCTCTCCTCGCAAGCATGTTCATTATACATCTTGAAGAACTTATAAACATTATCTTCCTTATTTACCTGAATTCGGCGGAAGTATTTACGAGCGTGATGGGGGTGAATGCCAGAGGCAGCAGAGAGGACAATAGAATTAGTCCCTTCTGGCTTGATGCATGTAACGCGAGCGGCTTGATTAATTCCAATCTTTTTGGCCCATTCGATATTGGTTTCGACTGAAACCTTAGCTGCTTCTCTCTGATACTTTGGATTAAATAGAACATCTGGGTTATCCATCATTCCAGTGATAGAAACTCCAAGTAGAGCTTCCTGCTCTGTTAGCTCTTCTGAAGTATGACCAAGATAAGGGAAAGTGGTATAGGCAGCTTGTAGGGTTCCTATCAATGAAGCAGCCCAAGAAGCCTTTTTAAAATCTTCTAGAGACTTAACTTTTGCGCCATTAATGGAAGTGAGATTACAGAATTGGAATCCGCAACGTCCATCTTTAGTAATAGGAATAAAAGAAATCTCAAAGCAAGGATTCAAAAGCTGGTTCTCATCAACGACATACAAGAATCCCGGCTCACCAAACTCTTTAGTCTTATTAATAAGAGTTTCAAACTCCTCATAAGAAGTCTTGCCCCGAATAATAATAGCAGAGTTATTTGATCTAGCTCTCTGAGGATTATCAAGAAACCAATTGCCAGTCTTGGCGTTCATCATATCTTTGTCTTGAGCGTCAAAGATAACGCTGCAAGCAGAGCGACGAATACCACCAGACAAAACAGCATCAGCGCAATGCATCAAAATATCATAAGCATTAACGGTCTTAAGGCGAGTTTGGTTGCCATCTTCAATAATAGTGTCAAGCAAGAGTTTGACCTTAAAATGACAGTTCTTGAGACCTTTATAGCCGGGAGCTTTACCGCCGCCAGTCTTTAACTTTGCGCCCTTTGGACGAATTTTACTATAATCAAAAACAATCTTTCTGCCAGAATAAGCAGTGTTCTTGAAATAGCAATTCAATAGAGCTTCAATAGAGTCACCCCAGCCTTCAATGCTATCATTTACGGTATAGGTTATAACCGTTCCTGTCTTGTCTTTAGCGTTAACGAGATCAGGTAGTCTGTTAAGGAACTTATCTGTGATCCCAAAACCAACGCCAGTGCCGCAAAGAAGAGTATAAAAAGACTCAGCAAAAGAGCGAATAGAATCAATATGGCGTACAGCGCAATTAAAAATCCTGCCATTGTGGGCTTCAACTGCTTTTCCACCAAACTGCATACTACGCATCGAAGGCGTAACCTTTCTTTCTCTAACCAAGTCAAAAGCTTTTGATATTTCATTCTTGTCCTCTTTTGAAAGATTCTTAAACTTCTTCAAGTGCATGGTCTCGACCCTCGTTACGGTCTCGTCCCATGTCTCTCTCCTCTTCTTCTTTTCGTCATATTTTGCGTATTTAGTTACGAACGTAAAGTTCGCCATTTCGTCTAGGAAGTTAATAGCCTTACTCATATTGGGATAATAGATTACACCGACAGAAAACGGGTTTGGGAAACAGAAAATTAAAGAGCTACTCTGTTCGTATGCTTTGCGCCACGACGCTTCTTTGAGTACTCTTTTTGAGCTTTATCTTTAACAGGGTCTACTCCTCTTTCTTTTTCTCTTTTTGCAGAAAGTTCTTTAGAAGTATCCCACATTTCACCAAGGTTATAATTTTTTCTCTTAGTCTTTTCAACAAAATCTTGCTCAGAGTTTGCATCTATCTGAGTATCTACACTTACATTAGGAGAAAGAAAAATTCTTTGCCACTTCTCTCCGCCTTCAGAATACACTTTCTCTGCATCAATTGCTAGAAAAACTTCTTTGTATTCTTTTGTCTTAGGGTTTTGAAAAATGTAGACTGGCATATTAGAAAAGAGAAAGAATCTGCTCTACGGTTTTTTTGACGGTGAACTGCTCTTGCAACTTCAAACCTTCTTGATTTATTTTGTTCTGCTTAACTCTTGCGATTGCCTTTTCGCAACCTTCGATAAAAGCATCTTCTGACCAATCAAAGATGTTTCCTTGATTAAATTCTTGACCTTGGTGAAAAAAGATATTATCGTAAGCAGGAGTTTTGCTCGACGGATTGAGCAGTACAGAATTCTTTTCATTTGCCCAAGCAGTGTAAGCATGAGCATTAACAATTACAGAATGTTTTCCAATTGCGACAGATTGGAACTCTGGCAAAGCCCATCCTTCGCCGCCAGAAGCACCAAGAATAATGTCTGCTGAATTTAGAAACTCATTATAAAGATTGGTTTGAGCCATGTGACCAAAGAAACTAACATTGAAGAACTTCTTTCCTTCAACTGCCATGTTAATTAGTTTGGTATTATCTTCTTGCGAAAGAAAGTTATTGTATAGAGCGCACTGCAAAGAGTAGCTACTATTATTTGCATACTTGGCAATCCATGCACGGATAGCTTTTACATGATGCTTACGCTTTTCAAACTTGCCGCATAGATTAAACGTAATTCTTCCATCATTGAAGTACGTTTTGTTTGTAGCTTTAAAATTCTTAGAATCAAAGAAAAGGGGTAAATAAGAAACATTACTTACCCCATGTTCATTAAATACTTTGACTGAGTAAGGAGAAGAAACCAATATCTTTTCATTGTTTTTTAGAATATTGATTTCGGTCTGAGTGAGCGCATCAAGTTCATGAAATGTAAGGAGAAACTGCCGGTCACTATAAGACTCAAGAGAACCATTAATATGCCATAATTTAAAAACTGGATCTTTTCTTGAATGGTAACGAAGACCTTTCTTAATACAAGAGTTAAGCCAGTTCTTAAAATCTTCCGCAACCTCTTCCTGCCCAAAGTCAGGATTGCCAATCATAAACAATGATGGCTCCAGCTTCAAAGAGTAAATCTCCTTGAGAAGCTGAATTGAAACCTGACCAAAGCTGGTCGTGTTTATCGGAAGATGTAAGGCAAATTTCATGTTAGATCAAATCATCATCTGCGCTAACCTGATTAACAGCGGCTCTTGTGGCTGGCTTGCTCGCTGGGCGAGCGGTGGGCTTTGCGGCTGGGGCTGGAGTTCCCTGAGTTCCAGTCAAACTCTCGTACTGAGCCTTTTCCATAAAAATTTGAAAGTCAGGAGAGCCGTCGTTCTTCTTCTTATTGTTTGGGAAAACTATGATCTTAACTTCATCAAAGTTATCCTTGATATCCTTGAGGCGGAATTTACCAGTTAGATACTCAGAACCACTAGAACCCTTACGGCTCCAAAGTGCGCCAAGTTCGCGTCGAATTGTGTTACTTTCAGTATTGTTAGTATTAGGAGTAGGCATAATGTATGCAAGTAAATACTACTCCAGACGCAGAAAAAAGTAAAGACTATTTAAACAAAATCTTGCATCTCTTTGCTCTCTATTTTTGTCTTTAGGAATTCAAGAGCTTTCTTGTGAAGAGTAATTGCTGTTTGATAAGTGACTCCTAATTCTTTTGATATATTTTTCCACTTACGAGAAGATTTATCTCCATAATATCTTAGCATAATTATCTTCTCAAGTCTCTTGTCTTTCATTTGAGAAAGAAGGTTAAAAATAAATTCTTTCTTTTCTTCAAAATCATTTCCTTCTTGGCAAAGATTCGCTGCTAAAGTTTTTTGATTTTCGTCATCAAGAGAAATTGCCCACTTGTGTTTAGTAATGTTTGTTAAGCATTTGTATTTAACATGGTTCGCAAGCCAAGTAGAAAACTTACTGTTCTGAGTTTCATCAAAATTAAGAGTACATTTGTAAATAATATAATCTTTTTCATTCACAAGATCTTCTGGGCTAATCCCTCTTTCTTGAAGAACTTTGTTGTATTTTTTAAAAATATCAAAACAGAGAGGCGAATGCCTTTCTATAAGAGTTTTTAATGATTGGTTGCATTGATGAAGTTTTACCTTCGTTACAAGTTCGTTATCAGTTGAGTCTGTCATGTGCTAAAAGCTTACCTTCTTTTACGAAGGAGTCAACGGTTTTTTTCACTAAAGTTTTCAGATGTTTTTCAGAATCTCCATGCTTCCAACGAAGAGTATAATCAGCATTTTCTCTAAGAAGAGGATCATTTCTTCGTTCGTCATCGTTTGCAGGAGAGCAAACTGAACCGTCATCAAAAAATTTTTCAACATAAACTAGAATCCCTTTGTTTTCTTTTTTTAACCAGACCACTTCATCGTAAGGATATTCGAAGTGTCTAATATCTGTTACACAAAAAATATCTGACTTTCTAAAGTACTGACTTTTTTTGTATTCTTCGATTTCATTATTAAGTTTATTAATCCAATATCTTCCATTTGTTCCTTGTCTCATTATTCTGGCATAATTAACAAGTTCAAATCTCACTTTTGATTTCTCTTCAGCAGAGCAATTTAAAATATTGATATTGTGTTTATCTAATATAAAACCTCTGAGACTTTCTTTTAGAATATCTGCAAGAGCAAACCTAACAACTTTCACTCTATACTCTTCAGAACACACTTCCTTTAGTAATCTATAGTAAGTATCCTTACCCACAGTAGCTGCACCTGCAATACCTATAAACGAGTTCGACATAGTAAAGTATAGTATTTAAGAAAGGGAGGTTTGTAAAAGGAACTGCCAGCTTTATGATTTTTCTTTGAGTTAAAATAGGAAAAGGCTGTCATCTCTAAAAATAATTAGAGAAATTAGAATAATCAAGAGTTACCCATTTCAATCCTTCGCAGTCTGTTTATCAGATTTTCAGCCTTCTTAAGAAAGCCTAGCTAATGACTAACTCTTTGTTTAAGTTCTTTGTCTTCACGGGTGGGATTTTTCTTAGGACGAACTGCCAGCTTTTTCTTTTGAGAAAAATGAGGTTTCAGCTTTTTCAAAGTCTTCTCCTTGCGGAACGTCGCCTTTTCCCGAAATGGCGTTGGATTTATTAGATCCAGTTGACTAGGGTCTTTTTACGGGCCTGATGTCTCTGATGTGTTCAAACTGGGATGTCCCCAGTAGGCTGTTCACCCAGACAAAGAACTACCTCATCCTATTCAGGGGACTTCATTTTGTCAAAAATTTTTCACGCATCTCGTCCAAGATGATCAGCAGGTTCTTGATGTCCTTCTCGCTGATGGAAGCTGGATTACATTTTTCAGATTCGTTCTTAATGAGATCGCAATAAGAATTAATTATTTCTGCAATTATAAAAGCAGTTTTTGGAGAGAGAGTTATATTTTGCTCGTATGCAGAAAACTTCTTAGTAAGAATCCAATAATCATTTTCTTTAAAGTGGACTTTCTTTACTACTCCGTTTTTCTCAAATTCTTCAAGAGCAGCAAGAACGCTGGCTCTTTCACTTTCTGGAGATTCGGAAATACTTAGCAATCTGATAAAGTTCGTTTCGCAAAAACTATCGTTTTCAAAAAACCATTGATATAACTTTATAGACGCATCTGAGATAGTCATACTTAATGATACAAGAATGCCAGAAAAAACTCCAAATAAACTTGATTTTTTGCTTTTGCTCTGCGAGAATATTGTCCATGAGACTTTCTTGGCACGAATATGGATGCATGATGGCTCTTGCCGCTTCC
>Ga0222713_10001153_pt1 | contig 30219 bp, 29 predicted proteins | sample C33_649DmetaG_FD_165061 | JGI IMG/M metagenome (GOLD analysis project Ga0222713, IMG submission 165061) | Estuarine water microbial communities from San Francisco Bay, California, United States - C33_649D | ecosystem: Environmental > Aquatic > Marine > Unclassified | place: USA: California... | reverse complement strand
ATTTGTTGCGATTGCAAGCTATCTACTTCATCATCAACCCATAAGATCCTTCCTAATTGCATCAATTGTAGGTATTTAGTTAAAAAACGCTCCGTAAATCTATTTCATTCTTTGCTATCGAACTTCTATTTGTATTTTCGCAGCAGCGTTTAAGTGGCAGTTTAACAATTTAACAACAGGCATGGTAGCACCAAAAAGAAAAATCATCAACGATCCGGTGTACGGATTTATCACCATCAATCACCCCCTGATTTTTTCAATCCTGGCACATCCTTATTACCAAAGATTACGCAGAATCACTCAAATGGCCATGGGTCAGCTCGTATATCCGGGCGCCGTGCATACCAGATTTCATCATTCGTTAGGGGCGTATCATTTAATGGGCAACGCCGTTAATGAATTAAGAAGCAAAGGCACTGAAATTACCGAAGAAGAAGAAACCGCAGTGAAGGCTGCTATATTATTACACGATATTGGACATGGACCTTATTCGCATGCACTCGAACATGTGGTGGTAAAAGGCGTGCACCACGAAGCGCTGTCGCTTCAAATTATGCACGAAATGAACGCGGCATTTGATGGTCAACTCACCCTTGCCATACAAATTTTTACGGGCGCTTACCATAAACCTTTTTTACACCAACTCATTAGTGGACAACTCGACGTAGACCGCATGGACTACCTCAGTAGAGATAGCTTTTTTTGCGGCGTGAGCGAAGGCGTAATTGGTTACGATCGAATTTTAAAAATGCTTGTAGTAGTTGATGGTCAATTAATGATTGAAGAAAAAGGAATTTATTCGGTCGAAAAATTTTTAGTGGCCCGCCGTCAAATGTACTGGCAAGTATACCTGCATAAAACAGTTTTATCTGCCGAAAAAATGATGGTTAAAATTTTAGAACGCGCGCGCAGTTTGTATACAAGTACCGATCCTGCCATGCAAACGGGGTCGGCACTGGATTATTTTTTAGGTGCATTTACAGGTGTTATGGATTCATTTGCACTAGCCCAGTTTTGCGCGTTAGATGATCATGATATTATGCATGCCATAAAGCGTTGGAGTGCACATCCAGACAAGGTTTTATCGCTTTTATGTAGCCGTTTTTTAACGCGTAAGCTATACAAAACCACCATACAATCGGAACCTTTTTTAGAAGCTACTATTGCCGCTAAACAAAAAGAAAGTATCGAAGCTTTTGTATTAGATCCTTCCGAGGTTGATTATGTTTGTTTCACCGGAGAAGCGACCAATACACTCTACCAAACCAAAGACGAACGCATCAATATTTTATTTAAAGACGGAAGCATCAAAGACATTTCATTAATTGACAATGCACTGATCCATCAAAATTTATCTGCGGCTGTCAAAAAAAATTACATTTGTCAACTACTATAATTTTCTAGTATGCAATTTACTGCACAACAAATCGCTTTAATCGTTTCAGGTACCATCGAAGGTAATCCAGATACCACTGTACGTTCATTTGGAAAAATAGAAGAAGCCACAGCTGGGCAACTTTCTTTTTTAGCCAACCCTAAATACAACGACTATTTATACACCACAAAAGCGTCGCTTATTATTGTAAGTGAAAGCTTGCAATTACAAAAGAACATAACTGCAACCCTGATTCGTGTAAAAGATGCATATACAGCATTTGCGACACTTTTAACAACCTATCAAAATTTAAAAGCACAGCAAAAAAAGGGGATTGAATCACCAAGTCAAATTGCAAGTACTGCAACGCTTGGCACGGATGTTTATATTGGGGCCTTTGCATACGTTGGTGAAAAAGTAAACATTGGCAATAACACCAAAATTTTTCCGGGCGTGTACATCGCAGAAAATGTGCGCATTGGAAATAACACCACCATTCATGCGGGCGTAAAAATTTATGAAGATTGTGTGATTGGAAATGACGTGATTATTCATGCAGGTACTGTTATTGGAAGTGATGGATTTGGCTTTGCACCTCAACCCGATGGGAGCTACCAAAAAGTACCTCAAATAGGCAATGTTATTATTGAAGATCAGGTAGAAATTGGGGCAAACACCACCATTGATAGGGCCACCATGGGTTCTACCATCATTAAAAAAGGGGTAAAACTCGATAACCTCATTCAAATAGCCCATAATGTAGAAATAGGCAGCCAAACTGTTATTGCCGCTCAAACCGGCATTAGTGGTAGCACCAAACTGGGCCAAAAAATAATGATTGGCGGTCAGGCAGGCATTGCCGGACACTTAACCATTGCAGATGGGGTTAAAATAGCCGGTGGAGCTGGTGTTACCAAAAATCTAGACGGCGAAGGAAAATTATACGCTGGCTTCCCCGCCGAAGACGCCAAACAGTCATTAAAAACCCAGGTTTACACCAGACAACTCCCAGAATTGGAAAAAAGGGTTAAAGAATTGGAAAAATTAATGGCAGAATTGGTTCAAAAAGAGCCCAAATAGACCAAAACAGTGGTTTAACCATCCATAAATCATATTTTTGCGCTAGATTTTATTGAATATAACACTCTAGCATGGATCAACATTTTAACCCAGACAAGCAACATACCCTAGCAAGTTCTATTGGTATCAGCGGAACTGGATTACATACAGGCGCTCTTGTAGACATGACCCTTAAACCTGCCAACCCAGGTTTTGGATTCCAATTTCAAAGAACCGACCTAGAAGGACAGCCTATTATCAAGGCCGACTGTGATTTGGTAACAGACACCAGCCGTGGTACCACCCTTCAAGTTGGCGATGCAAAAATTAGCACGGTCGAGCATATTTTAGCAGCACTTGTGGGCATGGGTGTAGACAATGTACTCATCCAAGTAAATGGTCCAGAAATTCCAATTATAGATGGTAGCTCGGCTCCTTTTATTGAGCTTATCGATAAAGCAGGTGTGCTTGAGCAAGATGCAACCAAACAGTGGTATAGCATCGATGAAAATATTTTTCATTACGATGAAGAGAAACGCGTTGAAATGGTTTTATTACCTGCGCTTGATTATCAAATTACAACACTGATCGATTTTAATAGTCCGGTATTAGGAACGCAACACGCTGGTCTAAAAACCATCAAAGATTTTAGAACGGAAATTGCACCTTGCCGTACCTTCTGTTTTTTACACGAGCTAGAAGCCTTATTAGACAATGATTTAATCAAAGGCGGTGATATCAACAACGCTATTGTAGTTGTAGACAGGCCAGTAACAGACGATGAAATGTCGAGGCTTGCAAAAGTATTCAAGCGCGAAAAAATTGAAGTAAAAAGCGAAGGCTATTTAAATAATTTAGAACTCCGTTTTCCAAACGAACCTGCACGACACAAGCTACTTGATATTGTTGGAGACTTGGCACTTATTGGTTATCCAATTAAAGGCCGAATTATTGCCAACAGACCAGGTCATAGCAGTAACGTTGCTTTTGCTAAAAAAATAAAACAGTACATCAAAAAAAATAAACACGTTAAAGATGTACCTGTTTATGACCCTACCATTCCACCCGTATTATCTCTGGTACAAATAGAAAAAACACTACCACATAGACATCCGTTTTTACTGGTAGATAAAATCATTGAATTAACAGACACCTACATCGTAGGCGTAAAAAATGTTTCATTTAACGAATGGTTTTTTCCAGGTCACTTTCCGGGCAATCCTGTTATGCCAGGTGTGCTACAAATTGAAGCACTTGCCCAAACTGGCGGTATCTTATGCATTAACTCTATGCCAGAAGGACAATACGATACTTACTTTTTAAAAATAGACAACTGTAAATTCAAACAAATGGTAAGACCTGGTGATACCATGGTTTTAAAGCTTGAATTTATAAACCCGATTAGAAGAGGTATCTGCGAAATGCGCGGCACTGTTTACGTTGGTGGTAAAGTAGCCACAGAAGCAGACCTTGTAGCGCAAGTCGTTAAAAGACCCTAAGCACTTTAAATCAATCAAATGACGCATCCGTATACTTACATAGACCCCAATGCAAAAGTAGCACCCAACGCAAAAATTGATCCATTCACCGTTATACATGGCGATGTTCAAATTGGCGAAGGAACATGGATTGGTAGTAACGTAACCATCATGGATGGAACGCGTATTGGAAAAAATTGTAGAATATTTCCTGGCGCCGTATTAGGTGCCGTTCCTCAGGATTTGAAATTTGACGGCGAAAAAACAACGGTAGAAATTGGAGACAATACCACCATTCGTGAATTTGTAACCATCAATAGAGGTACCACCGATCGTTGGAAAACCAAAGTAGGTAACAACTGCTTGATCATGGCATACTCCCACGTTGCACACGACTGCCTTATTGGCGACAACTGTATTTTAAGTAATAGTGTTCAATTAGCTGGCCACGTAGTACTTGGTGACTGGGTTTGGATTGCAGGCGTGAGTGCTGTGCACCAGTTTGTAACAATTGGTCAACATTCTTATATCGCTGGAGGTAGCCTTGTAAGTAAAGATGTACCTCCTTATATTAAAGCAGTGCGCAATCCTTTAAGTTATGGTGGTGTAAACAGTGTTGGTTTAAAGCGCAGAGGATTTGAACTCGAGCGCATCAATCATATATTAGATATCTACCGTATCATTTTTAATAAAGGGCTTAACACAACACAAGCACTAGAATTTATTGAAGAAGAATTACCAGCAAGTGATGAGCGCGATGAAATTGTAACTTTTATTAGAGAAAGCGGACGCGGTATTATCAAAAGATTTGTAAAAGGCGCAAGCGACGAAGACTAATACCATGCACATCCAACTCGAGCAAACAGGTAAAAAATACAATCGGGAATGGATTTTTCGCGGACTCTCCTATACATTTACAGCAGGTAAAAAATATGCTATTACGGGACCCAATGGTTCCGGCAAAAGTACACTGCTACAAACAATTGCTGGCAACACCGTTTTATCGGAAGGAAGCATCAAATACAGCACAGCTGGACAAGAACTAGCACCTGAAAATGCTTTTAAGAACCTTAGTATTTGTGCTCCTTACCTCACACTCATAGAAGAAATGACAGCACTGGAATTTTTAGCTTTTCATGAAAGCTTTAAATCTTTTTTACCCGGTATAACACCCAGTAATATTTTAGAAATCATAGAACTAACATCTGCAGCCAATAAGCAAATCAGGTATTTTTCAAGTGGTATGAAACAGCGTATAAAATTAGCACAAGCTATTTTTTCGGATGTACCTGTTTTATTTTTAGATGAACCTTGTACCAATTTAGATGAAACGGGACATGCACTGTACCAATCACTCATACAAAACTATGCATCCCATAAATTAATAATTGTAAGCAGTAATGATAAAGCAGAATACCTTTTTTGTGAAGAAGTGATTGATATTATAAAGTACAAATAAGTATGAACGCTAACATCGAAGCGCTATACCGTATTGCAGGTAAACATGAAAGAACCATTCTCGGACTCATGAGCGGCACTTCGTTGGATGGACTTGATATTGCTGTTTGTACATTTTTAGGTAGTGGTACGCATACCAAACTTAATGTTACCCACTACACCACCATACCCTACACCGAAGATTTTAAAGCTGCCGTTCGAAAAATTTTTTCTATTAGAGCTGTCGATTTAGAAGCCGTAACGCTCCTGAATGCACATATTGCAAGGGTTCACGCTAGCATGGTTTTATCTGCACTTGATAGTTGGAAGCTCAGCGCCTCGGTTATCGATCTAATAGCAAGTCATGGACAAACCATTTACCATGCACCAAAATTTTTGCATCCTACAAGTAATTACGGTAATGCTACATTACAAATTGGAGATGGCGATATAATCAGTACTGCAACGGGCATTATTACCATTAGTGATTTTAGACAAAAACATATTGCAGCTGGTGGCGAAGGTGCTCCACTTGCCTTATATGGTGATACTATTTTGTTTTCAAGTGAAACTGAAAATAGAGTTTTATTAAATATGGGCGGTATTGCTAATTTTACTTATTTACCTGCTGGACAAACCACAAATATTATTAGCACAGACGTTGGGCCAGCCAATACGCTTATTGATAGTTATGTAAAAGCAAATTATAATAGCCTTAGCTACGATGCAAACGGCGAAATAGCAAGCAGTGGCATCATCCATGAAGCCTTTGTAAACGCTGTATTAGCGCATCCGTTTTTTAATGCTGCGTTTCCTAAAACAATTGGACCCGAATTATTTAACCTAGATTTTATTGAAGCTGCTAGTAAAACTGCGGGCATTGTTTCAATGGCGCATCAAGACATGGTTGCATCACTCAGTTATATTACCGCACGGGTAATTGCTGATGGTATCCATAAAGTAGTAGGAGATGCTACTAAAAATATTGTGATGTATGCAAGTGGTGGTGGTATTCATAACGCGTATATTATGCAGCAGTTGCAAAACATGTGCCCGAATGCTTCCTTTAAAAATTTAGAAACAATCGGCGTTCATCCGGATGCAAAAGAAGCAGTACTATTTGCAGTTTTAGCCAACGAAGCGCTTGCAGGATCACCTACACTTAGCACGGGAAAAATTAGCTTCCCACAGTAAAATTATCTGCGTTACGGTACGCATTGATAAGTGCAATTTCACCTTCTTTTCCGCCACCCGCTTTACCATGTTCCATACCATAAATACCTCTGAAACCTTTATTGTGGATGTGTTTGAAGATATTCTGGTAATTCATTTCACCGGTACCCGGCTCGTTGCGACCTGGATTGTCACCAATTTGGAAATAGGCGATTTCGTCCCAGCATAAATTAATGTTGGCAATAATATTCCCTTCATTTCTTTGCATGTGGTACATGTCAAATAAAATTTTGCAAGAAGGGCTATTCACCGCCTTACAAATTGCATAGGTTTGATCAGTATGTCTTAAAAATAAATCAGGCGTATCGCTTAATGGTTCTAATACCATAATTAAATGATGTTTTTCAAAAATTTCGGCACCATAACGTAATGATTCAATAACTCTAGCCGTTTGAATACCCATAGGAAGTTGACGTGCAAAATTACCAGGCACTACCGTCATCCATTTTGCATTACAACGCTTGGCAACTTCAACAGCATCATTACAATATTTTATAAATTTTTCACGCCACTGCTTATCGCCACTTGTTAAAGAAACTTGAAGTGGCCAGTTATCATAAGCAATCACAAACACACCCATACGCATGTTTAAGCTAGCAAGGGTGTCGCCTATTTTTTGTTGCATAGCAGGCGTGCGGGACATCATGCCATTGTCTTCTATCGATCTAAATCCAACACTATGCGCAAATTTTATTTGCTCGATAAAATCAGGACCCGCATGCGCACTAAACATACCATCATGAAAAGCATAATCGGCAGTAAATGGTTTTGATTCCAACACTTGTGGTGCAGTAGCTGCGGCCTTATTCACAAATGGTAACGAACCGGCAGCAAGTGCAGCACCAGATAAAATATTTTTCTTCAAAAAATTTCTTCTTTCCATGATGATTAATTAAAAGGATTAACGCCTGCTGGCAATGAGTAAATTAAGGTCCGTGTATTTTAAATCAAATTTTTGACTGATATAAAAATCAGTTAAAGCGCCTTTAAATAAATAAATCCCCTCTCTCACATTTACATCATGCCAAAGCATTTCATCCAGTCCACCCTCGTCACTAATGGTCAGCATGAGTGGCATGAGTACGTTACTAATGGCCTGACTCGCCGTTCTTGCAAAACCAGATGGAATATTAGGTACCCCATAATGTATCACACCATGCTTCACAAAAGTTGGCTTTTCATGACTTGTAAGTTCACTGGTTTCAAAACAACCTCCTCTATCTATGGCTACATCAATAATGATACTACCGGGCCTCATGGCTGCTACCATTTCTTCGGTAACCACAACCGGCGCTCTACCATATTCATTACTGAGTGCACCCACCGCAACTTCACATGTTTTTAATTGCTTGGCTAAAATTTTTGGCTCTAACACAGAAGTCCAAACGCGTTGACCTAAATTATTTTGTAATTGCTTAAGCTTGTAAATATCATTGTCAAATACTTTTACCGATGCGCCTAGTGCAAGCGCATTGCGGGTAGCACTTTCACCAACAATACCGGCACCCACTATTACTACTTTTGTAGGCGGAATACCACTAATACCCCCTAGCAAAACCCCTTTACCTTTATTAAAACTACTCAGGTACTGCGCTGCAATAAGCATCACGGCACTACCTGCTATTTCACTCATACTGCGCACAATTGGATAGGTACCACTAGCGTCTTTAAAATTTTCAAAACTTAAAGCTGTAATTTTTTTCTCCATCATTTTTTGAATATCTGCTTGTTGGAGTGCAGAATAATGTATGGGAGATATAATAATTTGATTGAGTTGAAGTAACGGTAAATCTTCAGAAACTATCGGTGCACTTTTGACAAGAATCGGGCACTTATAAATTTCATGTCTGTCAAAAACAATTCTAGCACCAGCTTCGCTATAATCTGCATCGGAGTAATGACTTCCCTCGCCCGCTAAATGTTCAATAGAAACTTCGTTACCATTGGAAACCAAAACGCCAACGGCCTCTGGAGAAAGCGCAATTCGATTTTCTTGAAACGCCGTTTCCTTTGGAATACCAATATGTAGTTTAGCGCCAAGGGGTTTAATATCTAATGTTTCTTCGAGGGTTTCGTATAAAAAAGAAGTAGAAATAGTGGGTTTACTAGTAGCCATAATGATTTGTATTTGCTAGTATCTAGCTGGGTTACTTATAAAGTTAAGATTTTACACTAGAATAAATATGTCTCGTTTGTTCATCAATGCGGGATAATCTAATTTCAAATACGGGGCCTTCCAAGAGGTCCGGAACATTTTCGGGCCATTCAATCAAACAAGTATCGCCACTGTGCAAATGCTCGTCTATACCGGCCCTAATAGCTTCTTCGAGAGATCCAAGGCGGTACCAATCCATATGAAATAGGGGGCCTCCCTCATACTGGTACTCATTTACTAGGGCAAAAGTTGGACTACTCACCGCGTCCTGCACGCCAAGCATTGTACAAAGCGCATGGATAAACGTGGTTTTCCCTGTACCCATCGGTGCATAAAAAGCCCAAATTGGGATGGCCTTTCCTTCGGCCCAAGCGGCTATTACCACTTCTTTTATTTGGTCTAAGGTGAAATTTTGCTCCATCAAACAAATATACAAACAAAGGCCTCCGAATGAAGTAACTTTGTAGCAAATTAAGTCTTATGGAAAAAGTGAATTGGAAGGTAAAAGGCATGAGCTGTACCAACTGCGCACTTAGTGTAGACAAGGTAGTCACAGGCCTAGGGATGGAGGAAGTGAAGGTAAATTTCATGGGTGGAGAATTAAGTTTTAATGCGCCAGCAAATACCAATAAACAAAAAATTCAAAAAGAAATAGAAGCACTTGGTTATGAAGTAGAAGGAGACGGAATAGAAAGTGAAAAAAAATCCAAAAAAATATTTAGTTCGCCACTACAACGCTTTTGGTTTTGTTTTGTTTTTACAGCGCCACTGATGCTACACATGATTCCTGGTGTACACATCCATGTACTCATGAATCCATATGTTCAACTAGGTTTAACCATTCCCGTATTTATAGTTGGCATGGGCTATTTTGGAAAAAGTGCCGTATTAAGTTTATCTAAGGGTATTCCTAACATGAATGTGCTTGTGGCGCTTGGTGCTCTTGCTGCATTTGGCTATAGCTTGTATGGAACCCTTATTGGAGAAGCCGAAAATTATTTATTCTACGAAACAACGGCCACTATTTTAACCCTTGTTTTTTTTGGTAATTATTTAGAAGATAGATCTATTGAAACAACGCAGGCTGCATTAAAAAAATTAGCAGTATCTCAAAAGACAATGGCCAACCTCATTGCCTTTGATGAAAACCACCAAGAACTTGTTTTCCCGGTAGAAAATACCAGTTTAAAAGTAGGTGATATTGTACTGATTAAAAATGGAGAAACTGTGCCCATGGATTGTAAAATTTTATGGGGTGAAGCCAGCATTAACGAGGCCATTATTTCAGGAGAAAGTGTACCTGTTATTAAAAAAATGAACGACCTACTTATTGGAGGTAGTATGGTAGAATCTGGTACCATCAAAGCGTATATCACTGCTGTTGGAGAAAATACAGTGCTTGCGAATATTTTAAACCTCGTAAAACAAGCACAAACCGAAAAACCGCCCGTTCAACAACTAGCGGATAAAATTAGCGCCATTTTTGTGCCAACTGTTATTGGCATTGCCTTACTCACTATTATAGGCACCTATTTTATTGCATCGCTACCATTTAGTACATCACTACTTAGAGGAATAGCCGTACTCGTCATTTCTTGTCCATGCGCCATGGGCCTCGCAACGCCTGCTGCCATTGCAGTGGGGCTTGGCAGAGCCGCGCGGGGTGGTGTATTATTTAAAAATGCAAGAAGTTTAGAAATATTTAAAAGTATCAAGCAGGTAGTGTTTGATAAAACGGGTACACTCACTACTGGAAAATTTACGGTTACTAATTTTACGTTATCTCCTACAGCTAGTATTGATGAAACTACTTTTAAACAAATTGCTTTTTCGCTCGAAAAATATGCCAATCACCCTATTGCAAATGCCATTGCAGCAGCATGGAAAACAAAAGAAGATATTCGTTGGCAAAAAATCGAAGAACAAAAAGGACTAGGCATGTTTGCGACCGATAAAGAAGGCAACTCCTACGTTGCAGGTTCTTTCAAAGTTGCTACACAACATACCACAGACCATAGCCACAATGTTTACGTTTTAAAAAATAATATTTTATTAGGCTATATTGACGTGGCAGATGAAATTAGACCAGAGGCCAAAGAAGTGATTGCTACACTAATACGCATGGGGCTTCAACCCATTTTATTAAGTGGTGACAAAAAAGAAAAATGTGCAGTTGTTGCCCATGAACTTGGTATCACTGAGTTTTATTATGAGCAAACCCCCGCTAATAAACTCGATAAAATTGGGGCTTTAAGTGTTCAAGCTCCAACCGTTATGGTGGGTGATGGCATCAATGATGCGCCAGCGCTCGCTAAAGCAACTGTTGGGATTTCACTGAGTGAAGCATCACAAATAGCCATGCAAAGTGCACAAGTCGTACTCATGAATCATGGTATTAAAAATTTACCCCTTGCGCTCGGACTAGGCAAGCACACATATCTCACCATCAAAGAAAATTTATTTTGGGCATTCGCTTATAATATTGTTGCAATTCCAGTAGCAGCATTTGGATATTTAAATCCAACCTTTGGCGCACTTGTAATGGGTCTTAGTGATGTGGTACTTGCTATCAATTCTATTCGACTTAATTTTAAAAGGGTAACACGCTAAGCACCTCATGTCAACTGCACTGCACATACTAGAAAAATATTGGGGGCACAACCAGTTTAGGCCTTTACAAGCAGATATTATTGATGCGGTATTGGCACAAAAAGACGTATTAGCATTACTACCTACCGGAGGGGGTAAGTCCATTTGTTTTCAGGTACCCGCGCTATTACAGGATGGCATGTGCCTTGTCATTAGTCCACTCATTGCGCTCATGCAGGATCAGGTGAATAACCTACACGAAAAAGGAATTGAGGCTGCGGTAATACATAGTGGTATGTCTTTTGGAGCGGTTAAAGAAACACTCCAAGCCTGCACAAGTGGAGCTTACAAATTTTTATACCTATCGCCAGAACGAATTGAATCTAATTTATTTAAAGAGTACTTGCCGGCACTAGATATCTCACTTATCGCAGTGGATGAAGCACATTGTATTGCTCAGTGGGGTTACGATTTTAGGCCTCCCTATTTGCGTATAGCAGCTTTACGTAGTGAACTCCCAGGTGTTTCTGTTATTGCATTAACGGCGTCCGCCACTAAGGAAGTAGAACTGGACATTATTGATAAATTATCTTTTAAAGCGTATACAATTTTTAGGCAACCATATATCAGGCCTGCATTATCCTATAGTTATTTTGAAGTAGAAAGTAAAATTAATAAAACCCTCGAAATTATTAATAATGTTAAAGGTGCTGGCATTGTTTATTGCAACACAAGAAAGCAAACAAAAGATATTGCCGAATTATTACAGCTTCAAAAAGTAAGTGCCGATTATTACCATGCAGGTATCAGTGCAGAGGAGCGGCAGTTAAAGCAAAAAAAATGGATGGTCGGAGAAACGCGTATCATGGTATGCACATCTGCATTTGGGATGGGTATCGATAAAGATGATGTTAGAACAGTTATTCATTACGACATGCCAGACTGCCTCGAAAATTATTACCAAGAAGCGGGGAGAGCTGGCAGGGATGGAAAAAAAGCGTATGCCGTTTTATTAGCTACCACCGCAGATATCATCAAAGCGCGCGCGCTTCATGAAACAAGATTTCCGGCCATTGCTACCATTAAAGATATATACCAATCAATTGCCAATTATTTGCAATTACCGGTAGGGATTGGTGAAGGTGGGTACTACGATTTTAACCTGCTTGAGTTTTGCAATAATTTTAAATTAGACCTTGCAGTAGTTACCCAAACGTTAAAAGTATTGGAACAGGAAGGCCATATCCAGTTTTCAGAAAATATTTTTTTACCTACGCAAGTATGTTTTACTTGCTCCAAAGAAAGTTTAGAAAATTTTCAAATAGCATACCCGGTATTTGAGCCCCTCATCAAAGCGCTATTAAGAAGCTATCAAGGTATATTTGACAATCGGATTTCGGTATTTGAAAAAAGATTGGCTGGTATTTGTAAATTAGATACGGAGGGCGTACAAAAGCAGCTTCAACAATTAGCGGCCATGGGTATCATCGAATATTTGCCTCAAAAAGAAACGCCTCAAATACATTTTTTAGTCAACAGAGCCCCCGCAGCTTTTTTACATATCGATCAAGAACAGTACCTCAAAAGAAAGCAGGCATTTACCAACCGAATAAATACCCTTATCCATTTTGCCACAAACCCAGGTTGCTGCCGCAGCGTATTTATTGGCAACTATTTTGGAGACCCCGGTAAAGCTGCTTGCGGCATATGTGATTACTGTCTATCCCATCATAAAAAAGACAAATTAACGGGTAACAGTTTTACGCGTGTAGAGCAGCATTTATATTCAATTTTATCTAAAACGCCTTCACCTATTGATCCTATACTTGCAGCCCTGGGTAAAGAAGAAGAGGGTTTTATATGGGAAGTTCTTCATTATTTAGAATCGGAAAACAAATTGATTATGAACGAAGACGGCACAATTCAATTGGTTTAGCGCTGTTTTAACAAAAATTTGGAAGTTCAATTGCATCAACACTTACAAATTTATCTTTATTTCACACAAAACACAATCCCATGGAAGAAGCAAAAAAATACAAGATTTTACTTTGTGAAGATGACACCAACCTAGGCATGGTTTTAAAAAACTATCTAGAATTAACTGATTACGATGTTACACTTGAGCGCGATGGCCGTTTGGGATTGGCTGCTTTTCAGCGCGAAAAATTTGATATCTGTTTGTTGGATGTGATGATGCCAAATATGGACGGCTTTACGCTAGCCGAATCCATTAGAGACGTGGATCCTGATATGCCGTTGTTCTTTTTGAGTGCTAAAACGATGAAAGAAGATATTATCCAAGGTTATAAACTTGGTGCAGACGATTATATCACAAAACCTTTTGAAAGTGAAGTATTGCTTTTGAAAATTAAAGCGATTTTAAAGCGTAGCGAAGAAGAAAACAAGATCAATGATAATATTGAATTTGATTTAGGTGGCTACCATTTTAATCCAAGACTTCGTGAATTAAAAATTGGTTCAACTGTTCATGTATTATCACCCAAAGAAAATGAACTTCTTAAAATGTTAGCTGATCATAAAAATGATTTACTTCCTCGCGAAAGAGCATTAAAAAAGATTTGGGGTAGCGATACCTATTTCAACGGAAGAAGTATGGATGTGTATATTGCTAAATTACGCAAGTTTCTTAGAGCCGATGCACAAATTCAAATTGTTAACGTTCATGGTAGCGGATTTAGACTTGTAGCTCCTTAGTAATCATTACTCAGAAAATAAATTGGGCTTAGTAGATAAGCCTGCTAAACGGCCAAGGTGTGTATACGCTTTGGCCGTTACTTCTCTACCCCTTGGCGTTCGCTGTAAAAAGCCTTCTTGAATTAAAAAAGGTTCATACACTTCTTCAAGTGTACCCGCTTCTTCACCAACGGCAGTAGCAATGGTGGTTAAGCCCACAGGGCCACCTTTGAATTTATCGATAATAGTGAGTAAAATACGGTTGTCCATTTCATCAAGGCCGTGCGCATCTACATTAAGTGCTTTTAGTCCATGCTGCGTAATCCCTAAATCAATGTTACCATCATTTAATACCTGTGCAAAATCTCGAACCCTACGGAGTAAGCCATTCGCAATACGAGGCGTTCCACGGCTTCTACGTGCAATTTCAAAAGCAGCGTCGGTATTAATTTTTGTGTTTAATATAGTAGCGCTTCTTTCTATAATTTTTTGAAGGGTATCGGCCTGGTAATATTCGAGTCTTGATTTAATACCAAAACGTGAAAGCAGTGGAGCCGTTAATAAACCCGACCTTGTGGTAGCACCAACAAGTGTAAATGGATTTAAATTAATTTGAACGCTACGTGCATTAGGGCCAGAATCAATCATGATGTCAATTCGAAAATCTTCCATAGCAGCGTATAAATATTCTTCTACCACAGTACTTAAACGGTGAATCTCATCAATAAATAAAACGTCGTTGGGACCTAAGTTTGTAAGAAGGCCAGCTAAATCGCCGGGCTTTTCTATTACTGGACCAGACGTTTCTTTAATATTTACACCCAGTTCATTGGCTACAATTCTACTTAGGGTTGTTTTACCAAGTCCCGGAGGTCCATGAAATAAACATGGTCTAATGCTTCGCCTCTAAGCTTTGCCGCCTTGATAAAAATAACCAGGTTTTCAATGAGTTGAGGCTGCCCCGAAAAATCATTGATTTCGGATGGACGAATAGCGTTTTCAAACTCCTTGTCTGCAGAAGTTAAATTGGAAGCGTCGGTATTTAAATTAGCGTTAGACATGTTTCAAATCTAGTTAAAAATGAGCAGTTCTACACGACCACATTAATCATACGGCCTTTTACAAAAATGAATTTTTTAACAGGCTTCCCTTCCATCCACTTTTGAATCAGCTTATCCGCTAATACGATAGCCTTTACTTCTTCTTCGGAGGCGTCTAGTGCAATAGAAATATTAGTACGCACTTTCCCATTGATGCTTACCGGATATTCTTTAGAAGATTCTGTTACATACTTGGCATCAAAAACTGGGTAGCTTGCGTCTAAAACAGACCCTTCATTACCGGTAGCTGTCCATAACTCCGCGGCCACATGCGGCGCATACGGTGTTAATAAAACCAGCAGTGGAGATAACACTTGTAAGGTGTTGCATTTAATGTCTGCTAAATCATTAACACAAATCATAAATGCACTCACTGCTGTATTAAAACTAAAACGCTCTGTATCTTCTTCAATTTTTTTAATAGTACGGTGCAAGATTTTTAATGCTTCAGGGCTTGCTGGCTCATTATTATAAACTGCTCCTTTTTCTTCATCAAAAAACAAGCGCCATAATTTTTTAATGAAACGGTGCACCCCTTCTATACCCTTGGTATCCCATGGCTTGCTTTGATCTACGGGGCCTAAAAACATTTCATACATTCTAAACGTATCGGCACCATATTTTTCAACTAAAATATCAGGGTTAACCGTATTAAATTTAGACTTCGACATTTTTTCTACCTCAACGCCGCAGATATATTTTCCATTTTCTAATTCAAAGCTTGCATTTGCGTATTCATTGTTACGCCATTTTTTAAAGGCTTCCGTGTCTAATTCAACGCCATCCACCATGTTAACGTCTACATGTAATTTATCCACTTCTTGGCCGTTTATTAGACCAGCAGAAATAAATTGCTGGGTCCCTTTTTTACGAAAAACAAACCTGCTGCTTCCCTGAATCATTCCTTGGTTTAAAAGCTTTCTAAATGGCTCGTCAAAACCAATATGACCAAGGTCAAATAAAACTTTGGTCCACATACGGCTATATAACAAATGCCCCACCGCATGTTCGGTACCACCAATATATAAGTCTACCTGATTCCAGTAATCACTTACTTTACGGTCACAAAAACTGTCTGTATTGTGCGGATCCATATAGCGTAGAAAATACCAGCTACTCCCTGCGTAACCCGGCATGGTATTGGTTTCTAGTTCTTTTTCTACCCAAGATGGGATATTAGCGAGCGGCCCTTCTCCTTCCGGACCCGGACTATACGAATCTACTGCTGGTAATAACAAAGGAAGCTCCGTTTCAGCTAATGCAACTGCCACGCCATTTTTCCATTGTACCGGAAAAGGTTCCCCCCAATACCTTTGTCTACTAAACGCTGCATCACGCATTTTATAATTCACTTTGCGTTTACCAATGCCGCGCTCTTCTAATTTTGCAAGTGCCACTTCGATGGCATCGCGCATCATAATGCCGTTCAGGAAATCGCTATTAAATAGCGGCGCATCTTTTGTTGAATTGGCCTCTTCGCCATTGTAAGCATCACCAATAATATTGGTGATAGGAATATTAAAATGTTGTGCAAATTTATGATCACGCTCGTCGCCACATGGAACCGCCATAATAGCGCCAGTACCATATCCTGCTAACACATATTCAGAAATCCAAATTGGAATTTGTTTGCCATTAAATGGATTGACTGCAAAAGCACCTGTAAAGCAACCTGATATTTTTTTCTCTGCTTGACGCTCTCTATCACTTCTGCTTTTTACATACGCGATATAATTGTCTACTGCAATTTGTTGTTCTTTTGTAGTGATTGATGCAATGATATCATGCTCGGGTGCTACCACCATAAAGTCTACTCCAAAAATGGTATCAGGCCTTGTTGTGTATACGGTTAAAGTAGCATCCGTATCAAGTGCCGCAGAAGCAATTTTAAAATCTATTTCGGCACCATAAGATTTGCCAATCCAATTGGTTTGCATTTCTTTCATGGCCTCGCTAAACTCAATGGTATCAAGGCCTGACAGGAGCCTATCGGCATACGCAGTAATGCGTAAATACCATTGACGTAGTTTCTTTTTCACCACTGGATGTCCACCTCTTTCACTCACACCATTAACCACTTCATCATTAGCTAAAACGGTACCAAGTGCTTCGCACCAGTTAACTTCACCATGGCCACAAAAAGCAAGGCGGTACTGCATTAAAATTTGCTGTTGCTCAGCATTTGAATACGCTTTCCATTCATCTGCCGTAAACTGAATCGTTGCATCAGAAGGACATGCATGTGCGGCATTACCATTTTTTTCAAATTCGTTGATCAAATTTAAAATGGGTGCTGCCTTATTTTTTTGAGTGTCGTAAAAACTATTAAACAGTTGTAAAAAAATCCATTGTGTCCATTTGTAGTATGTAGGATCACAGGTTCTAATTTCTCTGGACCAATCATAACTGAACCCGATATTATCAAGCTGGGCTCTAAACGTATCAATATTTTTATGGGTGCTTACCGCTGGATGCACCCCATGCTCAATCGCATACTGCTCGGCGGGTAAACCAAAAGCGTCATAACCCATCGGGTGTAGCACATTAAACCCCTTTAACCTTTTGTACCTCCTAAAAATATCGGAGGCAATATATCCAAGCGGATGCCCTACATGCAGGCCTGCACCACTTGGGTAAGGGAACATGTCAAGCACGTAATACTTGGGTTTTGAAGAGGCATTGCTCACTTTATAGGCACCTGACGCTTTCCAAGCAGCCTGCCATTTTTTCTCAATTACACTAAAATTATATTCCATGTTTCAACCCTCTTTGCTAGCCGTATACTTTACAACTATTTTTTACGTTATACTTTAGTAAAAATTGGTTCTATTTTGGACTGCAAAGGTAAGCCTTTAGCCATAAACACTACCTTTGAGCCCAGGCAGAAAAGCTTTGATTGAACCGCATTTTACAAGAAATTGAATCTAAATAACCCCAATTTACCTGATTTACTATGACGGATAGTGCTAAAATGTCTTTGAAACGCAGCAAACCCAATTACATATATAGTATTATTGGAGTAGCCCTTGTCCTGCTTATTATGGGTATTATGGGCTGGTTTTTCTTAAATATCAATGCCGTTGGCAATACATTTAAAGAAGATATACGTGTTAGCGCCTATCTCAGAACACTTAATAAAGATACCATTGGTCAAATTCAGGCATTTATTGCAGAGCGCCCATACACCAAAACCGTTACTTACGTAAATAAACAATCTGCACAGGCCATTTGGAACAAAGAAAATAGTGAAGACTGGGCTAAAATTTTAGATTCTAACCCGCTTCCTGAAAGCATTGACTTTTATGCCAAAGCCGAATACGTAAACCAAGACTCATTGAGCAAAATTGCTACTGAATTGATGGCTCGTTATGGCAATCAACTCACCGACCTTCAATACCCAAAAAGCTTGGTTACCAGCCTCAACGAAAGAGCTTCTAAAATTGGACTTATTTTTTTAGTAGTGGCCATTATTTTATGTTCCATCGTAATTATCAGCATAGACAATACCATTAGGCTTGCCATGTTTAGTAACCGCTTTTTAATCAAAACCATGCAAATGGTGGGTGCTACACGCGGCTTCATTATTAAGCCATTAACCATCAAAGCCATTATGAATGGGCTCATAAGCTCTGGTATTGCCATAGCCCTCGTATTTACCATTGTGAGCTGGGCCGAAAGTCAGTTCCCGCAACTAAAAGCCATTAGAGACTTTCAACATACTTTACTTTTATACGGTGGTCTCATTTTAATGGGCGTTGGCATATCGGTATATAGTACACACCGAAGTGTACTCAAATATTTGAAAATGAAACTAGACGATCTTTATTAGTTTACCCTTCTTATCTTTGAGTTACATACAATTACAAAATAAAATTATGAGTCAGGACAAAAACACCTTACCTACCTTATTTACAAAATCAAATTACACCTGGATGCTCATTGGTGGGCTTGTAATCGCTATTGGATTTTATTTACTCAGTGGAGGCAAGAGTACCGATCCTGCTGTATTTGATACCAAAGAAGTATATAGCACCACGCGTATTACCGTTGCTCCTATTGTTATTATACTAGGTTTTGTAATAGAGATTTACGCCATCTTTAAAAAAGCAAAATAAGCTCTAGTTTTTTTGCTTTTTCATCTAATTTTTATTCATGCAATTATTTCAAGCGGTTGTTATTGCTATTGTAGAAGGCTTAACTGAATTCTTACCAATTTCTTCTACGGGACATATGATTATTGCTAGCTCATTACTTGGTATTGCAGCTGATCCATTTACCAAACTTTTTGAAGTATGCATCCAACTAGGTGCTATTTTATCAGTGGTGGTACTTTATTATAAAAAATTTTTTCCGCTCACCAACTGGAAATTTTATTTGAAACTATTCGTGGCCGTTACCCCTGCGCTGGCCATTGGATTTGTATTATCAGATGCCATTGATGCATTACTAGAAAGCACTACCACAGTTGCAATAACTTTATTATTAGGTGGCGTTGTACTGTTATTTATAGACAAACTTTTTAGAACGCCTACCATTGAAACAGAAGAAAAAATTACATTTAAAAACGGACTAACTATTGGATTTTGGCAATGCCTAGCACTCATACCTGGTATGAGCCGAAGTGCTGCTACTATTATTGGTGGTATGCAACAAAAATTAACCCGTAATCTAGCCGCCGAATTCTCTTTCTTTTTAGCCGTGCCTACCATGGCCGCAGCTACAGGTTATAAACTTCTAAAAGCCTATAAAACAACGCCGGACATACTACTCAACAAAGAAAATTTGATATTATTAGGAGTGGGTAATCTTGTAGCATTCATAGTCGCCCTGTTGGCGATCAAATTTTTTATTGGATTCCTGCAAAAGCATGGCTTTAAACTGTTTGGATGGTACCGAATCATTGCAGGTATCACTTTATTAGCACTTATCTACACCGGCCTGTTAAAATAATTAGACTCCTGCTTTTGTTTTGCACTTGAAGCCCTTATCTTTAAGAAAACAAAAACGACCCGATGCAAACTGCACCCAAAAAAGTAATTAATGGATGGGCCATGTATGATTGGGCCAATAGTGTATATAACCTTGTTATTACTTCTACTATTTTTCCGGCCTACTACGAAGCCGTTACTGGAGACGGAAATGAAAATACAATCGTAGATAAAATTAAAATTGGGAATTACGAATTTTCAAATACTGCTTTGTACAACTATATATTGAGCATTGCATTTGTAATTGTAGCAATACTATCTCCTATTTTATCTTCTGTTGCAGATTACAGAGGAAATAAAAAACAATTTCTTCGATTCTTTTGTACCATGGGTTCGATTTCATGCGCTTCCTTGTATTTTTTTGACAAAGACCACATTTATGGAGGATTGATTTCGGTCATTATTGCATGCATTGGATTTTGGAGTAGCCTTGTATTTTACAACTCCTATTTACCTGAAATTGCGGCACCGGAAGATAGAGACCGAGTGAGTGCCAAAGGGTTTATGATGGGATATATTGGATCTGTTTTATTACAATTAATTTGTTTTGTATTTGTGCTGAAGCCAGAACTATTTGGTATTACTGTTGGTAAGGCTTCTCAAATATCTTTTTTACTCGTAGGTGTTTGGTGGATTGGATTTGGATGGTTGGCAATTGCCAGGTTACCAGATGGGAAAGGCGTGAGAGGTGCGCATACAAAAAACTTATTGACGCAGGGTTACAAAGAATTACACAAGGTTTGGCTAGAACTTAAGACACAACCTACGCTAAAAAGATTTTTAACTGCATTTTTCTTTTACAATATGGGTGTTCAAACCGTTATGTTAGCTGCAACATTGTATGGTAAGAGTGAATTGAATATTCCTACCACCAATCTAATTTTAGCTATTTTGATTATCCAAGTAGTAGCCATTCCTGGCGCCCATTTAATGGCAAAACTTGCAAGTAAATGGGGCAATTTTAATACACTCATGACCGCAGTAGTAATTTGGATAGGAGGTTGTATAATGGGTTACTATTTACCTAGAAATAGCGTTGTTCCATTTTATACATTAGCCGTCGTTGTTGGATTTGTAATGGGTGGTATTCAATCGGTAAGCAGGAGCACGTATTCAAAATTAATGCCAGTAACACATGATACCACTAGTTATTTTAGTTTTTATGATGTTACAGAAAAAATTGCCATTGTGATTGGCATGTTTAGTTTTGGATATATCAATGAACTTACTGGATCCCAAAGAAATTCAGTTTTAGCATTAACAATATTTTTTATCATTGGATTTATTTTGTTGTACCGAACATCAAAACTGGATAAGCATGCAACTCTATAGCATCAATGCTGGAAATTTTAAATTAGACGGAGGCGCTATGTTTGGTGTGGTTCCAAAAAGTATTTGGAACAGAAGCAACCCGGCAGATGATAACAATATGTGCAGTTGGTCGATGCGCTGTTTACTCATAGAGGATGAAAATCGTTTAATCCTTATCGATAATGGCATGGGTGATAAACAAGACGCTAAATTTTTTGGCCATTACTATTTACATGGAGATGAAACACTTGAAAAATCATTGGCAAAACATGGATTTAATCCTTATGATATAACGGATGTTTTTTTAACCCATTTGCATTTTGATCATTGCGGCGGATCCATTAAAAAAGATGGTGACAAATTAATCCCAGCATTTAAAAATGCCACTTACTGGAGTAATGAAGCACACTGGAACTGGGCAACTACTCCTAATGAACGTGAAAAAGCTTCCTTTTTAAAAGAAAATATTTTACCCATTAAAGCGTCTGGGCAACTATCACTGATAGAAACGCCTGCTAGTCATTTTACAAATGACGGGCTACTTACTAGCCAATTATTTGCCAATAATATTGACATTCGGTTTGTTCACGGACACACCGAAAAAATGATGCTGCCTCAAATTAATTACAAAGGACATACCATTGTTTATATGGCTGATTTACTGCCTTCGGTGGGCCACTTACCACTTCCCTATGTAATGTCTTACGATATGTTTCCTTTAACAACACTCATGGAAAAGAAATCCTTTTTGCAGGAGGCCTTCGAAAAAGAGTATGTGCTATTTTTTGAACACGATGCGGTGCATGAGTGCGTTAAACTTGTACAAACAGAAAAGGGAATTAGAGCGGGAGCGGCGTTTACATTAGCAGATCTGTAAATACATTTACCGAGCCATAACCAGCGAACTCAACGGGTAACGGAGGTTTTTAAAGCTCATCATATCCGCTTTTACACTTCCCACTACAATCGCACTTTCAATACGTACTGGAATATGGTTAAGGTCGTCGGTTACCCAAATAGTCATTTTTTCACCGCCTTCAAATATGGTGCCTTTTAAAAGTAAGGGCTTAAATTTTATGGCATTAAAAGTGCCGTACTGTGTTTTTATGCGCTCTTTCCCGAGGTATTTGATATATACATTGTAAACCTGATTGTCTAAAAACAAATTAAAAGGGATTTTATCTTCTATATTGTATTTATTGAAATCAATATTTCGCAAATAATAAATCGAGCTCACAACATCCTGCACGCAATTAGGTATTTTATATACCCCCTCTGCACCAGTTGCTGTATTCAGTTTTTGATTGAATACTATATTTTCTTGTTTCTTATAGGTTCCTTCTTCAATTTGTCGAACAAATTTAATAGGCTGCAAATAAAGGGTGTCAATGTATGATTCATATCGGTCACGTACCTTAAAAATCCAATCGTAACGACTATTTGATGCACCTATACAAGTTACGTGGTAAGAAGGCGTTTCGTTTATTTTTTCTTGCGTAACTGAAAATCGTGCAGTTCCTGCATTAATATATAATCCAATTAAAGAGTAGTATAAATTATAATTGATTTCTTCTCCGCTATTAAAAGCAAAATTTTTGATGCCACAAAAGTCATCACCCGCTTTTATAGGGTGTACAAGAAATAAACAGACAAAAAAGTAAGCTGCTATTTTATGAGTCATGTGATTAAAGTTAAGAGCGCTTTCGAAAATATTGTAACCGTAATAATATGAAGCCGCCAAAACAAGCCGGTATAATTAAATTTAATAACCAAATGCCACCCGCAGCTGCTAGAATACCCAAGGTATTGGTACTATACATACCAAATAAAAGCAAACTCACTTTTCCGCGAATACCTAATTCTGCTAGTGTTAAGGTAGGAATAATGGCAAGAATTAAAAAAAGTATCGACGTAAGTGCCATTACTGTTAACAGATCAATAACAACGCCACACAAATTAAAAATTAAAACATATTGAAGTAAAAATACAAGGTATCTAGCGCCAGAAATAATGGTAAGTTGTAGAAGTAACTTTTTAGGAATTGTTTGAATTGATTCTAGCAAAAAAATGTATTTTGAAAAAAAAGATACCTTGGCCAATTTATTTGCGAAAAAAGGTATTGCAGTGTAACAGATAATAAATAAAGCAACTGAAAAAAATAAGGCGATATAGAGTATAGATAAGACCCGTTCAGAAATATGTAACTGTTGCTGTACTTGTACGTACAACCTATTATACATCCAAATAACGGCAATTAGGCCAGCTAATAGGGTGACTAGTAATTGACTTGCACTTGCCACAAAAGAAAGGACCACGCCTTTTAAACGGTTGCCGTCAGATAACAGCATTGATTTACCAATGGATTCTCCTACCCTGTTGATACTTGAAAATGAAACCGCCTGACCCGTTAAAATAGCGGCATACGCAGCTTTAAAAGAAAGAGGCTCTAACCGGTGCGTTAACTGTTTCCACTTAAAGGCTTCTAGACCCCAATTAAAAGCAGCTAATATGGTGATAAGTAATAAGTAGCTAAATGCGGTGCCAATTGGAATTTGCTGCAAAGAATTTATAAAAGTGGGTAGTTGCTCCTGCGCTTTTATTTGATGATATATCGAATAACAAAGCCATACAAATAAAATAGGGGCTAATAGGTATTGAACAAATATGTTGAATTTCTTGTGCAGTGTATCGTGCATTTAGGTAATTGAAAATGCTTGTTTCGCAAAAGTAGGTAGAATCTCAAAGGAAGCATGTAATTTCACATCAAATTGAAAAAAGATCAGATTATATTAGGTATTGACCCAGGCACCCAACTCATGGGATATGCATTACTGCGGGTTACAGGTAGTAACCCCCAAGTGATTCTTATTGATGCCTTAAAACTAACGGGGCAAAAAGATATTTATGCTAGGCTAGAAATGATTCATACCAAAGTGGTTGAACTTATTAAATTATACAAGCCTACAACCTTTGCTATCGAAGCACCCTTTTTTGGAAAGAACGTACAAAGTATGCTCAAACTTGGAAGAGCCCAAGGTGTTGCTATTGCTGCTGCCATGCAAACAGGACTCTCTGTTACTGAGTACGCTCCTAAAAAAGTAAAACAATCCATAACCGGTAATGGAAATGCAAGTAAAGATCAGGTTTGGCAAATGCTACAACGAACACTTCAAATAGAAGTGAAGCCTCAATATTTTGATGCAACAGATGCTCTAGCTGTTGCACTTTGTCATTACTACCAAAGTACATCCCCATTAGCAGCAGCGGGTGGAAAAGGATTTAAAGGATGGGATGATTTTATTGCAAAAAATCCGGGTAAAATCAAGCTGTAAACAAAGTGTTTTTTTATAAAGCGGCTACAATTTTACTTTGTATGGAGGCTAATAATTCCGGTGTCACCTTGATCTTCTCTTTTGTAAAATTAATATCGTTGGCGCTATTAATGGGCATCAAATGAAGGTGCGCATGTGGCACTTCAAGCCCCACAACACTGATACCACAACGGTTACAAGGAAATGCTTTCTCAATGGCCTTGGCAATTGGTTTTGCAAATACCAGTATTTTTTGAAGGTAGTTATTTTCTAAATCAAAGAATTTATCGGTTTCATTTTTAGGAACAATAAGTACATGTCCTTCAACGAGTGGAAACACATCTAAAAAAGCAAAAAAATACGCGTCTTCCAAAATTTTGTAAGAAGGGATTTCGCCAGCAATGATTTTAGAAAACAAAGTCATACAGTGCTTTTAAACAGTAATATTATCGACTCTAAATTTTAAAACACCAGCTGGGGTTTGGATCTCTGCAATTTCGCCTACCACTTTACCCATAAGGCCTTTTCCAATGGGTGAAGTCCCTGAAATTTTTTGTGCTTTTAAATCCGCTTCTTTTTCTCCAACAAGTTGATAGGTGACTGTTTTTTTAGTAGCCATATTGGTAATGGTCACTTTGGTAAGTATGGTTACTTTGCTGGTATCGATGGTTTTGGTATCTACAATTTTAGCATTGGCAATCACCCCTTCTAGTTGCTTGATTTTTGCTTCAAGCATACCCTGCGCTTCCTTAGCTGCATCATATTCGGCATTTTCTTTTAAATCCCCTTTTTCTCTTGCTTCAGCGATTGCTCTTGAAGCAGCTGGACGGTCTACAGATTTCATCTTTTGTAACTCTTCACGCATTTTTTCAAATGTCTCCATGGTTACATACATATTCGTATCGCTCATATAGTAGCTTTAAGTTGGATAAAAAAAGACAACGCCACATTTGACTGCAGCGTTGGACGTCAAAAATAATTAATTTAATTAGATTCCAAGCTTGTCAAGTACAATTTTTGCCATTAAATAGAAGGCTTCATGGCTATAACCAGCAATATGGGGGGTAATGATCACATTAGGCTGACTAGAAAGCCAGTCTAATTGTACCCTTTCCACCTCCGAGTAGCTGCCTAGGTTTTCATTTTCTAGGACATCTAAACCAGCCCCTTTTATTTGAGCATTTTTTAAGGCAGCAATAAGGGCTGCTGTATCTGCTACTTTCCCCCTACATGTATTGATAAAATAGGGTGATTTAACAAGGCTAGCAAAAAAAGAAGTAGATGTGTAATGATGTGTTTCGGGTGTTAATGGCAGATGCAAACTTATTACATCGGCTTTTGCGCAAAGGGTAGCAAGGTCTAAAAACTCAACATTACTGAGTGTTGTTTCTTGCTTGTATTTATCATGCGCCATAATTTGCACACCAAAAGATTGAAGTCTACTCGCAAATGCATTTCCAGTATGACCCATCCCAATAATACCCACTGTTTTGCCCATTAATGCATCTGCTCTATTGGCGTCTCTAATCCATAAACCATTTTTTACTTCTGCAAAGCTAGCACTCACTTTATTCATGAGATTTAATAATAGCGCCATCGCATGTTCGCCTACTGCACCTGCATTACCTTCTGGACTACTTACACAAACAATATTTTTTGTTGCAGCATAAGTTGTATCAATTAATTCCATGCCACTTCCAAGTCGGGCAATCCATTTGAGTGCTGCTGCTTTTTCAAGTAAGGGCTGATCAATTTTTATACGCGTACTAACTACAAGTCCTGTAGCAGAAGCAATGGTATTAGCGAGTTCGTTGTAAGTAATTGTCTCCGACATCACTACGTCAAAACCCTTGTCCTGCAAGCGTTGTGCTAAATAAGGATGAGCTGGTGCGGTAATAATGACAATAGGTTTCACAAGTTGAATTTATTTCATTTTAAATGTGAGTGCAGCAAAGTCTGCTACACTTAATTGTTCTGGTCTTTTCGTAAAAATTTCTTCTTGCAAAGATTCTAGAGTAAACATGCCTTTTAATGGATTGCGTAACATTTTTCGGCGCTGACCAAATGCCGCTTTTACCACTGTAATAAATGATTTTTCAGAGCGCATGTCTACTACATCACTGCGACGTGTTAATTTAATAACACCACTATCTACTTTAGGTGGCGGGTTAAAAGACTGTGGAGGCACATCAAATAAATATTCGGCATGGTAATACGCTTGCACGAGTACACTTAATATTCCATAATCTTTATTGCCCGGACCCGAAACGATTCGCTTAGCTACTTCTTTTTGAAACATACCAACCATAACGGGCACTTGGTCTTTCCACGCGAGTACACGAAATAAAATTTGAGAAGAAATATTATACGGAAAATTTCCAACTACCGTAAATGGTTCCAAAAAAGGTGGTGCACAATCTAAAATACTTTCATGCACAATTTTACCTTTGATGGATGGATAGGTTATTTCGAGATACGCTACTTTTTCGTCATCTAGTTCTACGGCCTTAAAATCGAGTGCCGGCTTTTGTAAAATATATTTTGTGATGGCTCCGGCACCAGGTCCCACTTCTACTAAACGCGCACAATCAGGGATTGCATCCACAATGGCAAGACAAATTTTTTCATCTTTTAAGAAGTGCTGACCCAGCGATTTTTTGAGCGTATATTCCACCTTGCAAAAGTAAGCAATTCTATGGCGTAAGTGGTGGTTCGACGCCTAAGGAGCTATCAGTGATAAACATGCCATTATTGGGTCAAATATTCGTAATTTTAGGTTCTAAAATAGCCCGGATGAGTATTGAGACGCAAAAACCAATTATTGGATTTTCATGTGGTGACCTAAATGGCATTGGATTGGAAATTATACTTAAAACGCTTTCCGACAGCCGTTTACTTGATTTTTGTACGCCCGTTATTTTTGCTAGCAATAAAAGTGTCAATTTTTACCGCAAAAGCCTACCCGAATCTAATTTTAGCTACGCAAGTGGCAAAGATCTTTCTAAACTCAACCCAAAACAAGTTAATATTTATACTTGTTGGGAAGAAGAAATTGTAATTACTCCTGGTCAGCTCAACGATATTGGAGGAAAATATGCGCTGTTATCATTAGAAACAGCAGGACAAGCATTAAAAGAGGGTCATATTGATGGACTTGTTACCGCGCCCATTCATAAAAAAAATATTCAATCGGAAACATTTAATTATAGTGGGCACACCCCGTATTTAAAAAATCTATTTGGTGTTAAAGACGTTTTAATGTTTATGGTAGCCGAAAATATTCGCATTGGATTACTTACAGAACACGTTACTATTTCTGAAGTACACAAATACATTACGGTAGAAGGCATCATGAGTAAACTCAAAATGATGCACACCAGTTTGCAACAAGATTTTAGTATTGACAAACCAAAAATTGCGGTGTTAGGCCTAAACCCACACGCTGGCGATGAAGGCCTTATTGGTAAAGAAGAACTCGAAATTATCAAACCAGCTATTGCAGAAGCACGCAAAAATAACATGCTTGTATTTGGCCCTTATAGCGCCGATGCATTTTTTGCAAGAGGCCAATATGAGAAATTTGACGCTGTACTTGCCATGTACCACGATCAAGGTTTAATACCATTTAAATCGCTAGCCATTGGAGAAGGCGTAAACTTTACTGCTGGCCTAACAGGTGTAAGAACGAGTCCAGACCATGGAACTGCTTTTGATATTGCAGGAAAAGGAATAGCTGACCATAGCTCTTTTGTAGCTGCTACATTTGAATGTATCGAAATTATAAGAACCAGAAAAGGCTACAAAGAAATGCGCATCAATCCACTCCGTAAAAGAAGTGCGCGTATGCTTGCTGGTGCTGTCGATGAAAGAATAGAAGAGCAATAATTAATTAAAGATATTCGCTGCTATACCTTTATTGATGCTGTAATTTTTATAGCTAATTTCTACTCGACCTTTTTTATTTTTTAACTGTTGCGCCGCAGATAAGGGCTTACTATCATCCTCAAATTCGAGGGTAATTCCTTTTGGTAATTTATAGTTCTTAGTATTGAACTCAAAAACAACTTTATCGGGCAAGCCATAATTACTGTATGCGCCATAATTCATATACATGGTATAAGTACCATTTTCTTTCGTGGTAGTAATGGCTTTTTCAATTAAACTTTCTTTTTCATAGATATACAGTGTAGTAATTACAACATCACTTGTCTCTTCATTAGGCAGCAGCTTTACAACCCTTAATTGTTTAGTACCAACCGCTTGTACCCCAGCATCGATAGTCGTATAATTAGAAGAAGCAATTAGCGAACTTAAATTTACAGAAAGGCCTCCTTTTGGAAGTAACGAAATCCCGCCTTCTTTTTTAATTTTAAATAAGTTAGGCTTCTTAAAATAGATTTTAATTTTTCCAATAGGTGCTTTAATAAAAGCGATATCAGTTTTCATAACACCAGTCGCTTCATAATTATCTACACGCTCTAACTTTGCTTTCACTGTTTTTATAAGTTGGCCTGCATCCTGCGCGATGGCAAAAGATGCACAAAAAATAAAGCAAATAAACAACTGATACTTTTTCATACACTACTATTAACTGAGGATATCCTTTTTTCTAAACACCCATAAAGTGGCAACAAAAAATCCAATGGTATGTGCTACAAGTACAAGCGATGCTTTAATAATTTTATCCGGATTTTGAATACTCCCTATAATGGCTTCGTTAGAGGCATTTACTTTAATATCAAAAAACTCTTTCCACCCAATCATATGCGTCGTAAACAAATAAGGTTTGATCACATTAAAAATAGGGATATTAAGGGTACTTAATATGGTAAAAAACACAATCGCACTCATCGTTGCAACGATGGGCCCTATCGAATTTTCCGCAAATACTGAAAGGAAAAAACCAAGTGCCGCAACAGTTGTCATAGCAATGGCCGCAAAGCCAAAAGCTCCAATATAACGCCAAAAAACATCCGACTCTTTTAATAAAACCACATAACTGGTTTTTAATAGAAACATATCATCAGTACCAAACAAAAGCATACTTCCAAATAATGCTAATATCGCAAGCCAAACAAGTAATAGCAACGTGTATATAATAGCTGCTATAAATTTTGCAAGCAATAAGGTAGTACGGCTATATGGTTTAATCAGTAATAAACGAAGGGTGCCCATATTTGCTTCACCAGAAATCATATCGGCAGCAATCAGTGCAATTAATAATGGTACGTGCACAAGTAGTAATTGTAGCATCACATAACAAACCAAATAGCCATTTAATATTTTGCCATCAATTTCAAGCGAGCTGCTTAAATCGTTGAGCATAAAATCGAGGTAACTTTTCCCATCTACTTTAAGCCCAAATTGAATGATACCAATAAGTGCAGCCACCGCTCCAAAAGCAATATAGGTTCTTGGTCGCTTAAATATTTTATACAATTCTACTTGAACAAGACTAAACATAAGATGCCGTTGATGTGATGCATAAA
>Ga0222713_10001149_pt1 | contig 30255 bp, 28 predicted proteins | sample C33_649DmetaG_FD_165061 | JGI IMG/M metagenome (GOLD analysis project Ga0222713, IMG submission 165061) | Estuarine water microbial communities from San Francisco Bay, California, United States - C33_649D | ecosystem: Environmental > Aquatic > Marine > Unclassified | place: USA: California... | reverse complement strand
TGGTCGCTCGCGGGCTGGCAGATTCACGCTCCCAGGCCAAGGCCTTGATCATGAGCGGTCGTGTGCTTCGGGGCACCGAACGCCTGGATAAGCCGGGCAAGGATTTCCCTATCGATACCGATCTGACGGTCGAGCAACCACCCCGATTCGTCAGCCGTGGCGGAGAAAAATTAGCGGCCGCGGTGGAGAAGTTTCAGCTCAATCTGACCGGAGCGCATGTTTTGGATGTGGGTGCCTCAACCGGTGGGTTTACAGATTGCGCTTTGCAAGCCGGTGCAGCCGACGTGGTATGCGTGGATGTGGGCCGGGCCCAATTACACGGCAAATTGCTGGCTGATAATCGCGTGACCAATCTGGAAAAGATTAATGCCCGTCACTTGAAACTGGGTGACCTACCTCGCGACGACTTCGATGCACTCGTCATGGATCTTTCCTTTATATCCCTCAAAAGCGTGTTGCCGGCCGTCTGGCCGTTTTTAATTCCAAACGGCGTCCTGGTAGCCCTCGTTAAACCCCAGTTTGAGGCCGGCAAGACGGTCGTCGATCGAGGCCATGGCGTAATTCACGATACAGAGGTGCAGGAGGCCGTGTTGGCGGATGTGCGGGACTTCGCCTTGGCTGAGCTACCCGCCAGTCATTTGATCGGGACGATGGATTCACCAATCACGGGAACCGATGGTAATCGCGAATTCCTGCTCTGTCTTAAAAAGCGAGAATGAACTGGCGCCAAAGCGGGATCGGAACGACCTTATCCACGCATGAAACCCATCCGTAAACTTGCCTTCGTCGTAAACGAGGAAAAGTCCGGTGCACCGGAAATTGCCCGGACACTGGTTGCCGCTGCACGCAACGCCGGGGTCAAACTAAAGCAAACGACACGCTTCCCCATCCCCCGCGGTTATTTGGATGGTTATGACGCTTGCTGCGTCATTGGTGGCGACGGCACTTTATTGGGAGTAGCCAGAGAATCAGCCCGATCCAAAGTTCCGATTATCGGGGTTAACCGAGGCAGTCTGGGTTTCCTGACGACATTCTCAGCGGAAGAGGCCAGGTCCGGATTTTCCGAGTTACTCGCCGGACGATTCCACATCGATAATCGGGCCATGCTGGATTGCTCAACGGGTCCAGGGTCGCACGATCTGGCTTTGAACGATGTGTTGATCAAAGATCAAATCAACTCACGCATCGTTCGCCTTGAGGTTTATGCCGGCAAGGAACTGGTGACCAACTACACTTGCGACGGTTTGATATTTTCGACGCCAACGGGTTCCACCGCCTATAATCTGTCGGCCGGTGGTCCCATCATTCACCCGGATGCCGGGGTGATTGCCATGACGCCGATTTGTCCACACACCCTGAGCAATCGCTCCATCATTTTCCGCGAAGGAGTGAAATTACGGGTAATCAATCGCACGCCCAGCTCCCGGCTACTCGTGGCCATGGATGGTCAGCGTAATTTGAAGGTGGGCATGGATTCACCCATCGAGATCACCATTTCAAAACTTCGACTGCCTCTGGCCCAGAAAACGGATTACTCCCACTTCTCAGTCGTGCGCACAAAATTGAAGTGGAGTGGCGACTTGGTGGATCGTTCTGTTGCGCAAAAATAAAAAGACTCCGGTCTAAAACCGGAGTCTATAGAAGGCCCTCCAAGATATTTATTTGGCGTCCTTCGCTGCTTTCATTGCGTCGCGTTCGGCCTTTTCAGCATCACGCTCGGCTTTGCGGGCAGATTTTTCCGCCTTCCGATCAGCTATAATTTTAGCCCGTTCGTCCTTGTTGATTTTTCCGTCCTTGTTCTCGTCGTATTTTTCGAGTTCCTCGGCCCGTCGTGCCTCACGGGCCTCATTGGCGGCAGCTTTACCCGCCGCTTTTTCATCATCACTGATGACACCATCATTATTGGTGTCGTATTTCCTTAACATCTCCTTCGAAGGCGCCTTAGCTTCCTCCGCCCGACCACTAACCACAAATGCCAACGCGAAAAGCGGAAGCATGCAGAATAATATAGGGGTTATTTTTTTCATGACATTTATATTATCTAATTTTTGATAAATCTGAGCAAGTATATTAGCCTCCTATATCAAGTAAGGTGATCAACCCATCCCGAACTTGGGACAATCCCTTATAGGCAGCCACCTCTCTGGGCATGGTGCGCAAGGCACGAATCAGACCTTGAGCGACAATATCATCTTTTCGCAAATCATCCAACCGGTGCAGTGCGATACGAATGGCAAACATCACCCCATTATTTTTGGGCAAAGAAACCAAGGCCTGATGTTCTACTCTTAGCCACATTCGATCCAAATGGACTGGCAGTCCAGGTGGTGCGATGCGCCGGTTTGGATGCAAGTTTAGTTCATCGGTCGCCGCGATGCCCCAATTATCACGACGGAAAGCCAACCCTGGCTTCAGGCCAGCCAAGAACTGATCAATCGCCCGGCCTATCGCAGGATTCAATCCCGGGACGATGCCATGAATCGATTCAAGCGTCAGACCCAATTTTTCTTCGAGTGCCCAGCCCGTCGGAAAACAGAGCGACCCTCCCCTTAATCTGAAACGCCCTTCAAAATCTTGAGACAGAAACAAGATATCCGGCTCCCAGCTTCCGGCCAACTCGACCACATCAGTGACATTGGGCAGTCCCCACGTCTGCCCCATTTCATTCGCTTCGGCCAACAACGACATCCCCTCGGGAGTAAGCGAGGCGTAGACACCTGCATCCTGTTTAAGGCAGCGCACTCTTTCGGCCAGAATACCACCCGTGGTATCGGCTGACTGAAAGAAATCTATCGGAGCTCCTTTCCACATGGTCATACGAAACCCGTAATCCTGATCGGGAAATAGCTCCCGGAGTTGGTTCATGGCCTGACGGTCAACTGGATGCGATTCTTCCGGATAAAGTAGGAGCGCACAAACCGCACCAGATCCCGTATTTTGACGGCATCGATTCGTTCATCATAGTTTTTCCAGTCATTCACCGGCAGGCCATACAAGACATTCAGCGCCGCCTGCATGGCCCGGGCGGAATTGGTCTGCATTCCCATCCGATGAGCAGCTTTCAAACGAATCTGACAGCGCTTGAACTCGGCGAGAGTAACTTTGCCCCCACCCACTCGCGCAATTTCTGCGGCGATTTCCCGGAAAACTGCCTTCTCACTATCAGGCGCTGTCCCCGCGTAGAAGTAAAACATAGCCGTATCCAGACCGATCAGCCGGGAAGATCGCACATAATAAGCCAGACCCAGTTCATCCCGCACTCGTTCGAATAAACGGGAGGACATGCCACTGAATAGCTCATCCATCACTTCACTGATATAGAAATCCGGGGACAAAAGAACGGGGCCCGGATAGGCTTCAAAGAGCACTGCCTGTTGTCGGGGCAGTTTTTCCACAAATTGACCCGTTTCAGCAGGCTGTTTAAAGGCACCGCCCTTGGGGACCAACTTACCTGCTTTTAATTTTTTCAGGAATTTTTGGCAGGACTTCTCAATCCTACCCGGCTCGAAATCACCGGTGACAACAAGCACGCTGTTACTGGCACAAATCAATTGCCGGTGAAGCACCGCAAGATCTCGCGCGGTGATGGCCGCGACTCCCTTTTCATCTCCATTGGCATCGATGCCGAAGGGATGCCCCCCGAAGAATTTTTGCCGTAACAATTTACCGCCAAAACTGACCACATTATCACGGTCTTCCTTTATGCCGGCCAGTTGGGCATCACGTTCGATGGCCAGAGTGGCCGCGCGAAATGCGGGGTGCAACACAGCATCCGCCAGCACCTCAAGCGCCAGATCGAAATCAGTAGGCAGGACTTCCAAGGCCAGACCGAAGGTATTATTGCCTGAAAATGAACTGAAAGTGCCACCGACATCCTCAATTTTGCGGGCAACTGCCGCCGCGGTGAGATGCTGGGTATCTTTGGTTAACAACGTCGCAAGCAAAGCCGTGATTCCACGGCGATCCGACGGCTCGTAGCGTGGACCACCCAGGCAACAGAGTCGCAGATGGATTTTGGGCAAGGACTTATCCGGCTGTAATACCAAGCGGGCGCCATTGGCCATTTCGATCAGCTGACAATCCTTCAAAGGCGAAACCGTGGCCGCTGCCCTAGCATCTGCAGTTCCACTTGTTTCCGGATTCAACGATACGCTGGTGCAGTTGCTTTCCTGCAGGTAAAGTTTCAATACACGTTGAATATCGCGGGGGCCCAACGACGTCAGACGCTGAAAATAAGTCTGACTGAAATTTAAATCGCCGACCACGACTTCGGCCATACCCAGTCGTGAGGCCATCCCACTGACCGTTTTCCGACTGTTGATTTCCGCCACCATGAGCTGGCGCACCGCCTTGCGCAAATCAGCTTGGGCAAATCCACAACGGCTCAATCGTTGTAGTTCGCTCCTGATGGCCGCAGCGGCAGCCTCACGCTTATCGCCGTCACTGAGATAAGAAATATAGAAGAGGCCGGTTGTTCCGGGATTCCAACTAGTCGCATCCACTGAGTGCACTAATCCGGTCCGCTCACGAACCCGTTGCCAAAGCACGGAGCTATCGCCCGCGCCTAGTATCATGGCCAGCACATCCAAGGCCGGTGTGTCCGCATGAGTCAGTCCCGGAATTTGCCATGCTAGGCCCGCCCGTGACAGTTCAACTTTCTCATAACGATGGAGTTCACGTGCGGCCAATTGAGCCGGTTCATCCGGCACCAATACAGGGGCCAAACCCGCCCTGTTTCCCGCGAAGTGCTTTTCTACCGCCTGTTGCACGGAGACAACATCCACCGCCCCCACCACGACAACCACGAGATTGTTCGGGACATATCGTGCGCGGTAATAGGCCATCAGTTCCCGTCTGGTTATAGTGCTGAAGACGTCCCGATATCCTATGATCGGATGAGCGTAGGGATGGGCGCGAAAGGCGGTGGCAAACAGACTCTCCCCCAAGCGCTGATCAGGTTCGTCCTGACCCATGGCAATTTCACGCAGGATGACATCCTTCTCCTTTTTAACTTCATCGGCGGGCAAGGTGGAATGCAGCACCATATCTCCAAGAATATCCAACGCCATGGCTGTATGTTCGGCGGGGATATCGATGTAATATACTGTGCGATCAAAAGTAGTGTAAGCGTTCATCTGCCCACCACAGGCCTGCACGCTGGTGCTTAACTCGCGACCGGAACGCCGTGAAGTGCCCTTGAAGAGCATGTGTTCAAGATAATGCGAAAGTCCCGCACCCAATTGATCACCCTCATGAATACTGCCTGTCTTTACCCAAACCTGCACGGAGGCCAACGCCGTGTGGTAATCCGGTTTTACCAACAGGGTAAGACCACTAGGCAGGATGGTTCTGACGGTATCATTAGTCCAAAGCGATTTCAGTAACGATAGGTCCGCAGGGGCGGATTGCACAGTGGGCATAGGTAGGGAAAGAAGATACTAGACAGCCAATCAGGCAACCTTACGGGTCGCTTTGCCCAGTCGGGGCGATAACTTGGGCAAAAAGGGTCGGATAAAGGCCTCTTCAAAGGTGTAGATCTCATTAAAATCCTCCACCTTATCGCTATCAGTTTTACTGAAAACGTTATACTCAATCAGGTTGAATACGATGGCCCCGAAGTCACGACAACGGGTGATCCCCCACGCGTTTAAGACCGTTTTGGCCATGGGACCAAATTGGTCCAATGCATAGATCCGCATCCCTTCAAGTAGTTCTGCTCCAGTTACATGGAACGACCGCCCCGCGCGTTTGGCATCGAGTTTGCGGAGTTCCTTCACTGTATGATCCAAGGCCTGCCGGACAAAATCATAGGCCTTTTTGGCGTAACGAGGGTCCTCTTTGCAGATAAGGTCGATGATTTCAGTAAAATCCAGTTCGGGCATAGTAATGGGCAAATTGCTACCACAGCCCCAAGTCGCACGCAATCTATGACGTCGGTAAGAATATTCTGTGGCCCTGCCGTCAACATTGGGTAAAATTGCCTAGTAATTTCCCCTCGTCACAAGTGCCATCAATTGGCAGCATTCAGGCAACAAATGATAGCTTCCACCCAAACCAATCAACCCCTAGCTCCGATTCAACAACCTGATCATAACGATCAATCACTGGAGCAGGTATTCGTTCAACTACGTAACGCCGGTTTAAGAATCACTCAACCTAGAGTTGCGATTCTTACGGCCCTGATGAAACGGGATCAACCTACAAGCATAGAGCAAATTCATGGCGACTTGGCGGATGGCTCGTGCGACTTGGTTACCGTTTATCGCTGCTTGGCCGCGTTTGAGGAAATCGGGCTCGTGCGCCGTTCTTTTTTCCACAATGGCACCAGTCTCTACGAAATCAGTTCGGACGATGGAGCCCGTTATCATATCGTAAGCAAAAAGACGCGTGAAGTTAAAACCCTTGATGCGGAATCGACCGAGGAATTACGCGCAGCTGTCGCAAAAATTGAAAATAAATTGCGCAGTCTTGGGTATACCGAAGTCGGCCATGTGGTTGAATTCTTCGCGGAATCGGCGTCAGCCTCTAGACTAAGCCAGGAAGCTCGCCCGATATAACCCCTGCACAGATTTCAGTATTGCGGGTGCGAATCTCCTATTCGCACCTTTTTTGTGTCCGCGTAATTCAGGGCATCTCTGAGTTCAAACTGTCTCCAGAAAATTGATCCCAGCCTGATCCCAATTTACAATATTCCAGAATGCCTGCACGTAGTCGGCCCGACGATTCTGATAATTCAGGTAGTAAGCGTGCTCCCAGACATCCAGCCCCAATATCGGAGTAGCCCCTTCACTTAGTGGCGAATCTTGATTTTCTGTGGAATGGATTTTCAGCCTGCCATCGACCACCGAAAGCCATGCCCAGCCGCTGCCAAATCGATGCATAGCGGCATTGGAAAATTCAGTCACAAAGGACTGAAATGATCCAAATGTGCGATCGATGCTTTGGGCCAATTTTCCCACTGGCGCCCCCCCACCCTTGGGGCTGATCACCTGCCAAAACAGGCTGTGATTGGCATGTCCGCCAACATTGTTGCGCACAGTGGTGCGTAGCGCCACGGGTAAAAACTCAAGATCGGAGAGCAACTGTTGGGCAGTCATACCCTGTAAATCGGGATAATCCACCAAAGCTTTGTTCGCGTTGTTAACATAGCCTTGGTGATGCTTGTCATGGTGAATTTGCATTGTCCGAGTATCGATATGCGGCTCCAAGGCGGCATAATCATAGGCCAGCGGCGGCAGGACGAACGGCTGTTGCAACGACAGCCTCACGGTTGGCTCTGCTCTGCCGATTTTCGATGGAACCAAACCCATTCCGGCCAAGGCGGCTCCCGCGCCCAACGTTTTGATCACTTCCCGACGCGTAAACGTTATTTGTGGCTTCATGCCTGCAACTTAGCCGGATAACCACAATTCGCAAGCCACTCCTCGGCACACTTACGCCCCGTTCAGGAGTCGCCGCAGAGTTTCATCGACCAATTTCGGATTCGCCTTGCCCCGCGACGCCTTCATCACGGGCCCCTTAAATGCATTGATGGCACTCTCTTTGCCCGCTTTGAACTCGGCCAAGGCCTTGGCATTTGCCGCAATGGCATCACGACACCACTGCTCCAGTTCAGTGTTGTCCGTTGGTTCTGCCTTAAGATTCATCCGTTCAGCGACAATGGCCGGGGATTCACCCGAACTGAACACTGCCACGAATAGTTCCTTGGCTGCATTGGTCAGGACTGTGCCAGCTTCAATCAAGCCAACCAACTCCGCCACATGGGCAGGCTGTATTTTCGCTTCACGCAGAGTCTGCTTGGCCGCGCCGAGTTCGCGCAACAGGTCGTTCACGATCCAGTTGCCCACGGCCTGAGCCTTAGACACGCCAGCCAGTTTAACTGCTTCCTCAAAGAAATCTGCCAACGGCCGGTCCCAGACCAACACAGATGTGATGGTATAGGGCAGCTGGTAATCCTCAAAAAAACGGCGTTGCTTCGCAAAGGGCAGTTCAGGGCAGGACAAAGCGATGCGCGACTTCCATTCCTCATCTACCTTGACTGGCATGAGATCTGGATCGGGGAAATAGCGGTAGTCATGTGCCATTTCCTTGCTGCGCAGGGACTGGGATGCGCCGCTCACACCATCATAGTCACGCGTTTCCTGAACGATGATACCCCCGGATTCCAGGACCCCGATCTGTCGTTTGATCTCGTATGCGATGCCATCGCGCACATAGGAAATCGAGTTCAAATTCTTCAGCTCAACCTTAACGCCGAGTTCCGTTTGCCCGATCGGCCGGATCGAAATATTGGCGTCACAACGGAGCTGGCCTTTCTCCATGTCGCAATCAGAGATGTCGCCCTGAATCATAACGGCCCGTAGCGCGGTCAGGTAGGCATAGGCTTCCTCGGCACTTGCGATCGCCGGATCTGAAACAATTTCCATCAACGGTGTGCCGGCTCGATTGTAGTCCACTAGTGATTCGTGCAACCTGTGGTTTAGTTTGCCAACGTCCTCCTCGAGATGAATGCGGGTCAGTGGAATCACCTTGTGCTCACCCATGAGATTACGGGCGGCCCCGGGTAATTCGATCTCCACTCCGCCACCGATACAGATCGGCTGGTCGTATTGGGATATCTGATAATTTTTGGGTGAATCAGGGTAGAAATAATTTTTTCGATCCCATTTACAAACCGGCGCAATCTCACATCCCAGCATCAGGCCGGCTTTGATGATCGCATCGAGTGCCGCCTTGTTCATGACCGGTAATGTGCCCGGCAACGCCAGCACCACGGGATCCGTCAGGGTATTTTCTGGATGACCATACCCCGTTGCCACCCGGGTGAATATTTTGGACTCGGTGCGAACCTGCACATGCACTTCAAGCCCGATGACTGCTTCATATTTGGACATCGCGGTTCAGAATTGAGGATGACGTTGATGCCAGTCGTGGGCTTGCTCGTAATCGCGCGCAATGGCGAGGAGACTGGCTTCCTCAAACGGGCGCCCGATCAATTGCAGGCCCAAGGGCAATCCAGATGATGAAAATCCACAAGGCACACTCACAGCAGGCAAACCAGCGAGGTTCACCCCGATCGTGTAAATGTCGCAGAGATAGAGTGCGAGCGGATCAGCTTTGGCCCCCAGCTTGAATGCCGGCGTTGGCGTCGTTGGCGTGATCAACGCATCGACCTCCTGGTAGGCGTTGAGAAAATCCTGACGAATCAAGGTGCGCACCTTCTGGGCCCGCAAATAATACGCATCATAATAGCCACTGGAGAGGACATAGGTGCCAAGGATGATCCGACGCTTTACCTCCTCACCAAAGCCCTCGGCCCGGGACTGAAAATACAAATCGGTGATATCCTTCGCCGCCTTGGAACGATGGCCATAACGCACGCCATCATAACGGGCCAAATTCGAGGAAGCCTCCGCGGTCGCGATGACATAATAAGCATCAAGGCAGTAGCGTGTATGCGGCAGTGACACTTCCTTGATTTCGCAACCTTGGGCCCGGTAGTGCGCAATCGCCCGTTCGACGGCTGCGCCGACTTCGGGGTCGAGCCCCTCGCCAAAATATTCCTTTGGAATACCCAGTTTCCAAGGTCCCTGGCGTTGTTTCAGCTCATCACGATAATCCGGCAATGCCGTGCGGTAGGATGTCGAATCACACTCATCATGTCCGGCAATCGACTGCAACATGATGGCCGCATCTTCCACCGTATGCGTAAAGGGTCCAATTTGATCCAACGAGGATGCAAATGCGATGAGTCCGTAGCGTGAGATTAAACCGTAGGTCGGTTTTAACCCCACCACGCCACATAATGCCGCAGGCTGCCGAATCGATCCACCGGTATCGGATCCCAAAGTTGCAATTGCCTGACCGGCAGCCACCGCTGCGGCACTCCCACCCGAGGACCCGCCGGGAACACAGGAAGTATCCCAGGGATTGGCAGTTTGATGTGTCGCGGAGTTTTCCGTGGAGGAGCCCATCGCAAATTCATCCATATTCAAGCGGCCCCATAAAACTGCCCCTGCCCGTTTCAATTTTTGCGCGACCGTCCCATCATAAGGAGACACAAAATTGGCCAGCATCTTACTGGATGCGGTGAGTGGTTGATTCTCGACCGCAATCACATCCTTCAGGCCGATTGGTATTCCATCCAATGGACCGAGGGATTCACCGGCCGATCGTCGCGCATCGGCGGCGGTGGCCTGAGATAATGCATCCACTTCATTGCGTGAATTGAATGCACGCACCTTGGGTTCGACCTGATTCGTTCGGTCGATCACAGCCTGCATCAGCTCAACGGCACTGAGTTCCCGTTTGGCCAGTCGCACGGACAGGTTCGCAATAGTCTGATAATGCAGCTCGTCAGCCATTTTGGTTACTCCACCACCTTGGGCACCACGATCATGTTGTCTCGTTGGGCTGGGGCATTGCGCAAAGCCGCTTCAACCGGCAAACCCGGTTTGGCCAGATCATCCGCCCAGACATTGAATAAAGGAAATGCATGAGCCGTTGGTTCAACCCCAGTAACATCCACTTGTTCAAGCTGGCGCATATGATGCAGCACCTCAGCCAATTGGCGGGAGAATTTTTCCTTTTCCTCCGGAGTCAGTGCCAAACGCGCAAGTTGCGCCACCCGGTCGATATCAATGTTGGTCGTGTCGGCCATGACTATTTGCGCACGGTGTAACCGGTCGAACTAACCAAGTCGTCTTGAATCTTTTGGAAGACCGCATTCACCTCGTCGTCCTTCAACGTCCGGTCGGCTGCCCTAAAGGCCAGACTGAAAGCGAGGCTCTTCTGATTTTCGGTCAAACCTTTGCCTTGGTAGACATCAAAAACAGAAATGTCTTCGACGACAAAGGCATTGCCCACGGCGGCCTGGGCGATCTTGACCAGTTGCTTGCGCACGACCTCGGCGGCCAGATCTGCATCGACGACCACGGCTAGATCCCGCAGCGCTGCCGGATAGAGACTAAATTCTGAAAACCGGCGACGACTGGAAACTGCGGCCAATTTTTGCGGCATGATGGAAAAGGAAGCGGCATAGACTTTTCCTTCAATCCCCCTCGCCTTTACCATGGCGAGATTGAGCATGCCAAAACGAGCGGTCCAACCCTGCTCTACACCACCGGCCGAAGTCGATTGGCCTTCCTGCCAGCCAAAGTAATCACCAGAGACCGGAGCAAGGGGTTGGCGACTGAAATCTATTCCGGCTGCATTAGCCAAGGCGGATATATGGTGCTTTACGGTGTAAAAATCCGCGGCTTCGCGCTGCTTCCATGTGGCGTTGGAGTTTTCGGCGATGACGAATGCCACTGAAGCACATTCATAGTTTTGCCCATTGCGCTCAATGAAGACCCGGCCGGTTTCACACAACCGGGTTACCGCCACACCCCGTGACTGATTCAATTTAAGCGTGTCCAACAAACCCATCACCAAGGTGGGACGCAGGTGGGACTGATCCGCCACAAAAGGGTTATCCAAGGCCAGTTCCGCGTTGGCGACCTGCGACACCCACGTTTTAATTTCACTGCCGGGCCGCAGGGTGTAATTCGCACATTCGTGGAAATCATGGCCGACCAGATAATCGGTAACTTTGCGGTTGAATTGGACGACCGGGGCATCCTCATCGATCAATCCCGGTGTAGCTACGACACTTGAAGGAATCTTTTCCGTGCCGTAAACCCGCATCACTTCCTCGACCAGATCAATCGGCCGGTCCAAATCCTGCCGCCAACTGGGAATCGCAAGGGTCCAAGCCGGACCGCGTTTCTCCGTTTCCTCCTCCCGGGTGATGGTCAGTTCCAAGGCAGTGAAGGCGGAACGCATGGCCTCCGCCGGAATATCAAAGCCAACTTTCTCACAGATGTAATCGTGTGTTACCACAACTTCACGTTGCCAAGGCACATCACCGCCAATTTTATAAATCGGCCCTACTACCTGCCCTCCGGCCGTCTCCAATATGAGATCAATCGCCCGATAGGCTGCTTCCAGAGAAGTATGTGGATCAACGCCGCGCTCATAACGATAGGAGGAATCAGAGGAAAGCCCCAGTTGCTTTGATGTGCGACGGATGACCTGCCGTTTGAAAATGGCGCACTCCAACACGACATCGGTGGTCCCATCCGACACACCGGAATCTACCCCGCCCATGATCCCGGCAATCACCACCGGTTTGACGGCATCCGCAATCAACAGCATGCTTCCATCCAGTAATCGCTCCTTGTCGTCGAGGGTGGTGATTTTCTCACCCTGCTTGGCGTGACGCACGATTATTTGACCGCCCTCCAACTTCGCCGCGTCAAAGGCGTGCATGGGCTGGCCATACTCGAGCATCACATAATTGCCCACATCGACGATATTGTTGATGGGGCGCAAACCCACGGCATTCAATCGTGCCTGCAGCCATGCCGGACTGGGACCCACCTTGATGCCCGTAATAATATGGGCCGTGTAGAGAGGACAATCGCTGGGAATTTCCACTTTAACCGCATTGAGCAGATCCGACCGCGGCTTCGTTTCGTCAACCGCACCGTGGAATTTCACCTCCGGGTAGACCAACTCCAACTTAAACCAAGCGGCTAGCTCGCGTGCGATTCCAATGTGCGATTGGCAGTCCGGTCGGTTGGGCGTGATCTCGACATCAAATACGGTATCTCCCTCGGGCAGAACCTGATTGATCGGCGTGCCCAAGGCCGGCTGGTCGGCCAATAACAGCAAGCCGGCATGATCATTACCCATGCCAAGTTCATCGGCGGCACACATCATGCCATCGGATGATTGTCCGCGGATCTTGGATTGCTTGATGACAAAGTCACCCGGCAGGACTGCTCCAGGCAGGGCCACCGCCACTCGGTTGCCGACATCACAATTCGGTGCTCCGCAAACAATGGTTTTTACCCCGCCAGCCGGACCGACATCAACCGTGCAAACGGACAGTTTGTCCGCGTTAGGATGTTTGTCCCGCGTGAGTATCTCACCCACCACCACATGCTCCAATTGTGGCGCGCCGGTCTGAATAACTTCCTCGACTTCAAATCCGAGAAAAGTAATCGCCCGGCTGATCTCATCGTTCGATGCGGTCAGTGAGATGTAATCCTTAAGCCAGTTGAGGGATATTTTCATGGGAAGGCCTTACGCAAACTGCTTCAGGAAGCGCAGATCGTTCTGATAAAAATAGCGGATGTCATCGATGCCATAGAGCAGCATGGCCAATCGCTCCAAACCCATGCCGAACGCATACCCACTCCATACATCGGGATCATATCCCACATCGGAGAAAACCACGGGATCCACCATGCCACATCCACCGATCTCGATCCATTCCTTCTTAACTTTCGGCAGATGCTGGGCACTCAAGTCCACTTCGAAACTGGGTTCGGTATAGCCGAAATAATGCGGGCGAAACCGGGTCTTCGTATCTTTCCCCAACAACGATTCGAAGATGTAGTCGAGCAGCGCCTTCAGGTCGCGCACGGTGACGTTCTTGTCCACATACAGGCACTCGAGCTGTTGAAAGTTCGCTGAATGGGTCGCGTCCGTCGTATCCCGGCGATATACCCGTCCCGGGGAGACAATACGAATTGGCGGCGAGCCCTTTAACATGGTGCGAATCTGCACCGATGAAGTGTGCGTCCGCAGCAGGTAACGCTCCTCCGGATTTTTCTTGGAGATATTCCCGAATCGAACCGATTCAGGCAGGTAAAAGGTATCCTGACCGTCACGCGCCGGGTGGTCCGCCGGGGTGTTCAAGGCGTCGAAACAATAATACTCCGTTTCCACCTCGGGACCATCCGCGACGGTAAATCCCACCTTGCGCAAGATGCGGCACATTTCCTCACGCACCAGTGTAAGTGGATGGTAGGTGCCAGGACCGATATCCGGAGAAGGCAAGGTCGGATCAATGGCTGGGCCCAATTGCGCTTGGAGTTCCAGCGCTTCAATCCGGGCCAACGAGGCATCAAGCAGCGTTTGCACCCGTCCTTTGGTCTCGTTAATCAATTTACCCATCGCCGGACGTTCCTCTTTCGGCACGGCACCCATTTGTTTCATCTGGGCAGTCAGTTCGCCATTGGGACCAACGTAACGCGCTTTGGCGGCCTCGAAATCGGGTCGACTGCTGATTCCGGTGAGTTCCGCCTCAGCTTTGGTCACAATGGCATTTAGAATGTCTTGCATGGGAAAAGTATGATGAATCGGCGTCGCTTGGCGACACGACAAAATGAAAGAGGACGGCACCCCGGTCGAGGCCCGTCCTCCGAAATATTCAGATTGGGAGGCGAGCCTGCCCGGCTCGCGTTTGGTGGATCAGGCCTTGCTGGTGGCAGCGGCCTTGGTCTTCAACGCGTCCTGGGCTTGTTTGACCAGGGCGTTAAAAGCCACCTCGTCCTGAATCGCGATATCCGAGAGGATTTTGCGATCCAACACGATGTTGGCGGCCTTCAGACCTTCAATGAATCGGCTGTAGCTGATACCGGCACTGCGGCAGGCAGCATTCAGACGCACGATCCAGAGACCACGCATGTCGCCCTTTTTCTTGCGACGGGCGATGTAGGCGTATTGCCAAGCATGCGCGACAGCATCCTTCGCATAGCGAAAGAGCTTCGATTTGTTGCCGAAATAGCCTTTGGCGTATTTCAGCGTTTTCTTGTGTCGCTTGCGGGAAGCGGGGGAGTTGGTTGCACGAGCCATGTTTTATTTCCTTATTTTTGTCGCTGCTTGGTCGGCTTAAGTATCACCAAGCGAGCGAAGTTATTAGATTGCGCGTCGTTTTGTTACAAACCGTGCGGCAAGCAGCGCCGGAGAGGCGCCGCATGGGTTTCAGACAGAGTTTTGGCTCTGCCTAAACGCCGCTTTTGCTTGGAGGACTTGGTATTGGCGATATGCCGAGTCCCGGGCGAACGGTGCAACAGCTTACCGGTAGCGGTAAGCTTGAAGCGCTTGGCAACGGACTTTTTGGTCTTTTGCATGAGTAGAGCGGACCAAAACAGTGATCCGCAGGACGACTGTAAAGGGAAATCTTAGAAGAAATGGCAGCCCCGGTATGATTGTCTCCCACGGGAATACGCCCGTGCCCACGATTCCCGACATGATCCCGATTTTGCCGGCCTGATTATCGATCAATCCAACGTGATGATCAAAACTGCGCAGAGACCGGCAAATGGCTGTTGACAAGGTTCGAACGATTATGAGTTTTTGACCGTTCATTTTGGCTTCCTAGCTCAATGGTAGAGCAGTTGACTCTTAATCAATTGGTTCGGGGTTCGAGTCCCCGGGGAGCCACCATTTTCACTGATCGTGCTAATGGCTGTGGCGTTCTTTCTCCCAGCAATATCCAGCGCTGCAACTTTTTAGCCGGCGTAGCTCAACGGTAGAGCACCTGTTTTGTAAACAGGCGGTTGCGGGTTCGATTCCCATCGCCGGCTCCACTTTCACTGCATCCTTCCACCGACCAATTTGTTTGAAGGGTAAATGGCTCCTGTGGGGTTATACGGGTGAGAACATTCAATCGGAACCCCTCATCTCATATATGTATCCCTCCACCCTACCTGCAACCGGTGAACTGAAAAGACTTTCACAGCAATCCACTGCCTGGTGGTGTAATGGTAGCACGAACGACTCTGACTCGTTCTGTCTAGGTTCGAATCCTAGCCGGGCAGCCAATTTCTATCGGAAATTGTGATTTTTGCAGATAGTTTTTATGAACGCTGTTGACAGAGGATATTCAATCACCCCTATTTCGCAATTCCACCCTATTGCAGTCAGTAAACACAGCCTCATGCTGTTTATTTTTCCTTCAAATCCCACAGGTCTTTCCGGTCATAAAAACCAATGGCGGATGAAGATCGACCCAGTTATAAACCAATAAGGGCACGGATTTTGCTTTTAGAACCCTCTTTCTAATTTAGTGTCCAAATAAGCCCCTCTCTCTTACTTGCAACCTAGTTTAACTCTAAAATCATCATTTCTCTATGATTACTCAAATAATGCCGATTGCCGCTTTCACGTTCATGGACCAAACCATGATGGAGTTGTTTGTCCATGGTGGACCCATTATGTGGCCCATCATCTTGGTGTCCTTCATCATGATAACCGTGGTGTGCGAGCGTATCATCTTCATCATCCGTGAAAATGGCAGTCGCGAACCTGAGGTGGTGGAGAAGATGCTGGAGAACGCCGAGAACGGTGATGTCGAAGGCGCCCTACAGATCGGCAAGAAGAGCAAAGATTTCATCGCCCGTATCTTGGTCTATGCACTTTCTCATAAAGAGCATTCCATCTCAAATGCATTCATGCGCGCTTCCAATCAGGAGCTCAATCGCTTCGGGCAGGGTATGGCGACACTCGACACCGTTATCACCGCAGCTCCCCTCCTCGGTTTGCTCGGAACGGTGACCGGTATGATGAAGACGTTTGCCTCACTCGGGTCGGCGGATATTTCTTCCAGCACAGGTGCCATCACCGGTGGCGTGGGTGAAGCGTTGATTGCGACGATGTGCGGTCTGGGTATCGCCATCATGGGTCTCCTTCCCTTCAACTATCTGAATGCCCGCACGGAAGAAGCCAAGCACGAGGTCGCCGATGCCGCCAACGCGCTCGAGCTGATCACCAAGAAGACAGAGAATTCATCCACCCACTGATACTTTTACCTAAGAAAGTATCCGTTTCAACGTAACGTATTTAACAACCTCGCTCACACATGGCTGGATCAAGCTCAGGTGGTGGTGGCGGCAAGAAGAAGGCACGTATTGAGATCATCCCTCTCATCGACGTTATCTTCTTCCTGTTAGCTACATTCATTTTGTTCACGCTTTCGTTGAACAAATCCAACGGCTTGAAGGTAAACCTACCCAAGTCCGAAACTGGAGAAACCCGAGACCCTGCCGGTGCAGTCACGGTAACCGTAACCCAAGAGGGAACTTTGGCTTGGGATCAGGACCCCGTTACGCTCGACGAATTCCTCGCCAGGTTGCAGGCTTATAAATCGACAGAAAATAACCCTAAAATTCTGATCAACGGCGACGAAAATTCCTACTTCAGCCAGGCGGTCTACGTCTTCGACGAAGTGCGCAAGGCGGGCATCCAAAAAGTGTTGATTGAAACCAAAGTGCGGCCGGCGAATAGCAACGGCTAATTCCTCCGGTTACCACCAACAAATTTAGCATTACCAATCCATGGCTGGCTCCAGTTCAAAACAAGTCGAAGGTAAAAAGAAGGCACGTATTGAGATTATTCCTCTCATTGACGTTATCTTTTTCCTGCTGGCCACTTTCGTTCTTTTCATTCTCTCACTGGAAAAGATCCAATCCTTGCCGGTAGATCTGCCGGTTGCCCAACCACCTTCGTCCTCGCAGCCGCCGGAGGATGATACCGTAACCATTCAGGTGTCAGAATTGGGCAATTGCTATTGGACCTACCATAAAAACACCGAGCTTATCGATGTTAAGGAGGTAAAACCACGCCTGGAAAACTACGCCGCCAAGACGGCTGAACCCCGCGTGCTAGTGACCACCGACGACAAAGCCAAGTTTGGGGTGGCCATTCGTGTGCTAGACGAAGTTCGTCTGGCTAAGATCAAAAAGGTCTCGGTGGAAACCCGGGTTCGCCCTACCGGCAGATAACCAACACATCATCAATTATTTATCATGCGTAGGGATTTAATAATCGGCATCATCGCCTCCGCCCTTATTCACGGCGGGTTATTTGGCACATCGTTTCTCCCTGAGAAGCCCCAGCCACCCGCACCGGTCGAGGAAGTGCCTACGATCGAGTTAATGGAAATGCCAGAATTGGAAATCGAACCAGAGGAAATCGTAGAAACTGACGAACCGGTCGAAATTCCAGAGTTTGCTCCCCCGATGCAGACAGATGTGCCGCAACTGGTAACAGTGGATTCATTTGTGCAGCCCATTCAGCCCCCCCCTCCGGAAAATATGAAACCGGTCACCGGGGTGGTCTCAATCCCCACTGCCCGCCAGACTGGTTTGGGCAAGGGCATTGAGGTTTTCGATATCAATAAGCTGGACCAGCCTCCGGTGCCCAAATTCCGCGCCAAGCCGCAGTATCCTTTCGAAATGCGACGCGCCGGTATCACCGGTGAAGTCGTGGTCGAGTTTATTGTGGATGCCAATGGTGACGTGCGCAACGCCTTCGCCGTGCGCTCCACCCAACGCGATTTCGAGCAAGCCGCTGTGCAAGCGGTCAGCAAGTGGAAATTCCGCCCTGGTAAGAAAGGTGGACGCGCCGTTAACACCCGCATGCAGGTTCCCATCGTATTCACCCTGAACGACGAATAATCCCATGGTGAACCGCTCATTAATCATGTCTTCTTCCTCGATACTAAGCCGCAAATGTTTGCTTCCGGCATTACTGCTGGGACTCACCCTTGCCTTGGGCACAGCCGCTGTTGCGCAGGATCGAAATGCTGCCCAACCCTCTGAGCGTGCATCGTCAGATCTGCAAAAGCTCCAACCCTTGGTTGACGCCAAGAACTGGGACGGTGCGGCCAACTTACTGCTGGGGATTCTGCGTTACGCTGCTCCGAACAGCTATGATCAGGCGATGGCCAGTGATATTCTATCCAAGATCTATCTGCAGAAAGGTGAATACGAGAAGACCATCGCGCCAATGGAGCGCGCTTATTTGCTGGGTGAATCGTTTAATTATTTTGAGCCAAAATCCCAGTTGGAAAGGCTCTATTTTTTGGCCCAGCTGTATTATCAGGAAGTAACCAATTCCAAGGTTAAATCTGTTCAGCAGGAATATTTTGGCAAAGCTGCGAAGTATATCGAGCTCTGGCTCAGCCGTCAGGAGAAACCTGATCAAGACGGTCGGATGTTTTATGTATCCCTGCTCTACAATCAGGCGATTATTGATCCCCAAAATATCAATAAGGCCCTGTTGAAAAAGACCCAGGAGCAAGTCTACGAAGCCTTATACTCCGAGTTGTTTCCCAAGGAAGGCTTCTACCTGATCCTCTTGGCCACCCTCCAACAGGAAGGCGATCTCAAGAAAACTGCCGAGATTCTGGAATTACTGGCAAAACAATATCCTTCCAAGAGCACCTACTGGCAGCAGTTGATGGGAACATATTCAAATATGGCCATCGAGACCAAAAATCCGGATGAAGTTCTGGAAGACAATCTCAGGGCCATCATCACGATCGAGCGCGCGCAAGCCCTTGGTTTCATGAATACGCCCAAGGATAACTACAACTTGGTCGGCATCTATTTTAACATTGGTCAATTCGGCAAAGCCACGGAACTGATGCTGGCCGGACTTCGTAATGGTTCCATTGAGTCGGATATCAAGAAATGGGAACTGCTCGCCTACTCTTACCTGCAGATCAACAACGAATACCAAGCCATCGAAATTCTAAAGGAGGCCATCCGCAGCTATCCTAAATCCGGTCAGCTCGACAACCAGATTGCCCAGATCTATTATTCGTTGAATCAAAGCAAGGAAGCCTACCGTTATCTGAATTCTGCCTTGGCCAAAGGTGGTCTGGAGAAACCGGGCGGGGTTTATTATTTCAAAGCCTATATCTGCTATGAATTGCAGAAATTTGAGGAAGCTCTCACTGCAATCGACCAAGCCGCCGAATACCCGGATGCCCAGGATGCCCAGCTCCCTCGCCTGCGTCTCGCCATCGAGGAAGCTCTCCGGGAACGGGAAAACGCCACCCAAGCAAACGCCAAATAAATTCCCATCAATTTAAGTTAAACTGATCTGATCCTATGAAGAAAGCATACGTAATTTTCCCAACTCTCGCCATGTTGATCTTCTTTGGCTACTGGTGGAGCTTTAGCTCTGACTACGAAGCCAAACAAGCGGCCATCGCTGAGAAGGCCAAGCAGGAGAAGATTCAAAAACTCGAGCAGGAAGCTCGCGACCGCGAACAAGCCATTAAGGAAGCCGTTGCAGCTCAAGAGGAACGACGCATTGAACGCGAGGCCAAGGAAGCCCAGAAGTTGAAAGACCGCGAAGAGCGTCAACTGGCCAAGGAAGCCAGCACCAAAGCTTTCCGCGAAAAGGAAAAACTGACCCTGCAGCTCAAACGTCTCAACGAAGATGTTCAGAACGAATCTGCCGAGATTGCCAAATTGGAAGCCCGCAAGGAGTTGCATATCCAAGAAGAAGCTTTTCTGCGCCAATATGTAACGAAGGCTGAAACCAATCAAAGCGATCTGACTCAAGTTATTCAAAAGATCGCCGCGGCTGATGCTGCTGCGAAGGCCGCGGCTGACGCTGCTGCCGCGGCTGCCAAGAAATCTTAATCCCATTCCCTATCCGATATGAAAAAGTGGCTCTATTTTATCGTTCCGTTCGCGATGCTCATCGTGTTCACGTTCTTCTATTTGACGCATGCCAAAGAAGCTGCGGAGAAGGAACGTGTCCGTGAGGAGCGGATCGCATTGGAGAAAAAGCAGGAAGAAGAGCGTAAAGCCGCTATCGAGGAACAAGCTCGTCTGGATGCAGCCAAGCGGACCGCAGAGCGTGAAGCCGCCGCCGCTGCCAAAGAGGCCGAGCGGATTGCTCAATGGCAAGCCGAAGGCTTGGAAATCCAAAAAGCGACCGATGAATACAACGCTGAGGCCGATAAACTGGCCAAGCAGATCTCTGCCTTGGAAGTGCAATTGGACACACTTAATAAAAAGAAAGAAGCCACCAACGCAGCGGTGCTAGCACTATCTAAGAAAGTTGAGCAGGCTCGTATCGATAAACGAAATGCCGAATTGGAAATCCAACGGAAGACCGAATTGATGATTCGTCGGGTCGAAAATAGCAGTCTGACCAAGATGCCGGTGCCGGTAACCACCCGCCGCTGATCAAGTCGCAAACCAATTTAAAAGCCCGGCATTTGATCTTGCCGGGCTTTTTTGTGCCCGGATGCAAGCCGCCCCAGAATGTGATAAATTTAGATTGCGATGAGAATACCGGTCAATTTTGCTGCGCTTTCCTCCGGATTAATGTTCGGAATGAATGTATCGGGGCGTAGCTTAGCCTGGTAGAGCGCTACGTTCGGGACGTAGAGGTCGGGAGTTCGAATCTCCCCGCCCCGACCATTCGAGTTGTCCAAACTTAAGGCAAAAACGGGTTGTAGCGCAATTCGTTGCCTACAGAGGTCAAGGGGCCGTGTCCTGGGGCCAATATCGTATCAGCAGCACACAAATTTAGAATACGTCTTAAGTTTTTTCGGTGCAGTTGACTGCTAAAGTAGGAACCGCCCACCGATCCGGCAAAAATCAAGTCACCGGCGATCAAAAGTGCGGTGGCTCCAGTGGGATTCGCGACCGAAATCCGGTAGCAATTGTGTGCGGAGGCATGTCCAGGTGTGCTAAAGGCCTGCACCTTAATATTCGCCCATTTGATCTCAACTGCATCCCCAATCGCTTCGCCACACGGTGGGTGGCAGCCATGGGGCACAAAGGCCGATTTGATACCGAAATAGTCCACCACGTCACAAAGACCTCCGGTATGTTCACCTTCGATATGGGTCAGAAAGACCGAATCTATGCCTTTGATGGTGGGCGGCCAGTTTTCCAACAAGGCGGCCAGATTGGGACCGGTATCAAACAGAATACCGCGTTCTGCCCCCACAGCAGAGATCACATAAGCATTCACCACCCCCACGCCATGCCGCATACGCAGGGCATGCAGCACAAACGGCAGCCCGGAGCAGATCGGCAAGGGATAACTGTTCTCTCCTAATGCACAAAGACCGACCTCGTTAAGCTGCAAAACTCGGGCCAGCCGGCCTAATTCGGCACAGGTAAGCTCGCTGCGATAATCCAAGGCGTCTCTAAGTCGGGACAGGGGGATATCCACCGCTTGGGCTATTTCATCCACGAACCGCCCTTCCTGACGCATGGCCTTCTCCAAAACGTCCCCCACTTCGTCCTCTATTGGCACTGTGGTAGCAGTCATCCAGTTACCAAACAGTAAGTATAGGCTGACGTAAATTGATTTTGTTTTTTTACGGGCAAAGCTCACTTTGAAATCATGAGTGATTCGCAACAAGAGGTTCTCGATATCTTCAAGTCCACGGGCGCCCTCCTCGAGGGCCATTTTGTGCTCCGTTCCGGTCTGCACAGTGGGCATTTTTTTCAGTGTGCCCGGGTATGCCAACAGATGGATGCAGTAGAACGATTGGCGACGCTATTGCTGACCAAGTTGACCGGCTTCAATTATGTCACGGTGTTGGCACCCGCCATGGGTGGGTTGGTCATCGGGCAGGAAGTGGCACGCCAAAGCAAATCACGCTATGTGTTCGCCGAAAAAGTTAACGATAAACTGGAATTAAGACGTGGCTTCACCTTTCAACCGAATGAACCGGTTTTGATCGTGGAAGACGTCGTCACGCGAGGAGGTCGGGCTAACGAAAGCATTCAGATTGTGCGCGCGGCTGGCGCAGTGCCGGTGGCCGTGGCCATGCTGGTGGACCGTAGTGCCCATGAAGCGCGGTTCGACATACCGGCCATATCGCTACTGGAATTGAGTTTCCCGACCTATGCGGCGGATGAACTGCCAGCCGATCTGGCTGCCATCCCCGTGCAAAAGCCCGGCAGCTAATCAGGACTGATCAGCTCCACTAGGGTAGTCTTACCGTCAAGTAGCGGTATTGTCCGCGGTAGTAGACCAGGAGCAAATTGCGGCCTTCATGGAAAAGGCTCTTGGCACCCGCGAAGTCACTGACCGCCGTGCGGTTGATTTCAACAATGGCAATATTGGGCACCAAATATCCGGCATATGGTGAATCCTCACTCACATTGGTGATCTCCAGTCCGGTGACCCTCGAATCCATGCCAAGAACCCGACGTCGCTCAGCAGTAATCGGAGCAACATCCACTCCTGCCAGCAACTCATTGGGTTTCTCATCCAGGCGGCCCAACACCACATCGATCGCCATTTTAGATCCATCACGAATCACGCTGAGGGACACTGTTGAATCTGGTGGGGATTGCGCGATTCTAAGACGCAGATCTTCCAATGCCGATACGGCATGACCGTTCACCCCTTCAATGACATCCGTTAAATGCAGCCCTGCTTTGTCGGCGGGGCCATCGGGAGTAACATTGTTAATCACCACACCCTTGGTGCTCTTGGGTAGATTTAGTGATTCGGCAAATTCTGGCGTCAACGTCTCCGCCCCTACCCCCAGTGATCCACGCGCTACGGTCCCGGTCTCAATCAAACTATGCATGATGGATGAGGCGAGATTCACCGGGATGGCGAAGCCAATCCCGATGTTGCCCTTGGTCGTGGATACGATGGCGCTATTGATACCGACCAGTCGACCCTTGGCATCCACGAGGGCGCCACCGGAATTGCCCATATTTATGGCTGCATCGGTCTGAATAAAGTCTTCATAGCCGGCTACATTTTCCAGTAGTCCAAGTTTATTACGACCCTTGGCTGAAACAATTCCCATGGTGACCGTTTGCCCCACGCCCAACGGATTTCCGACTGCAAAAACTACGTCCCCGACCCGTAATTTGTCACTGTCTGCCAGGGTGATGGTCGGTAGATCACCCGCTTCAATTTTGATGACGGCAATGTCTGTCTTGGGGTCACTGCCGATCAGGACGGCTTGATATTCACGGTCGTCCGGCAAAAGCACACTCAAGGCATCCGCCCCTTCCACCACATGATTGTTGGTGATGATATAGCCATCGTTGGTCACGATCACCCCCGAGCCCAAACCTTCCTCTTTGCGTTCGCGAGTTTGGTCAGGTGGGGCCCCGAATAGTTGTGCGATGGGATCGGTCGCAATTTTGGTAGCGACAATCTTGGTGGAATATACGGAGACAACAGCTGGCTGCACCACTTCGATTACATCGGCATAACTGGTTATCGCCACACTCGCACCGTCTGAAACAGGTGACTTGTCCACGGTCAAAACCGGCTTGGGCACGTCCGGTCTCTTCTCCTTGGCCAATACCAACAGGGTCGCCCCCCAACCAATCAGTGCAACTAGCAACAAGGCGGATATGACCTTTGATCTCATGACGTAAGTAAGTGGATGTGCAAAAAATTCAGCAAGTTTCAGTGGAGAGAACCGGATTGGGCTAGAACCCTTTGATTTCAAACAGACTGGTTACACTTTCATTGCTGTTGATGCGCACAATAGCCTTACCCAGCAATGGGGCGATACTCAGCACCGTGATTGGCAATCCATGTGTTTCCACCGGGGTCGAATTGGTGGTGATTACCTCATCGAGCAAGCCGCTCTTGAGGCGATCAATGGCCATTTCATTTAAAATGCAGTGGCTCACGGCCGCTCTTACACTGACGGCACCGTGCTCGCGCAACATCTTTGCCGCTGCCGTGAGGGTGCCGGCGGTCTCGGTAATGTCATCCACCAAGAGCACGTCACAGCCTTCCACCTCACCCACGATATTCATGGCTTCCACGGAGGTGGCACTCTTGCGCTTTTTGGCCACCATGCCTAAAGCCGCCCCCATGGTATCGGCGTAGGCTGCCGCCATCTTCATACCGCCCACGTCTGGCGAGCATACCACCAGTGGGCGTTCTCGCTTTTGTTTGGAGAGATAATCAAAAAATACGGGAGAAGCGTAGAGATGATCCACCGGGATATCGAAAAACCCCTGAATCTGCTGACTGTGCAGATCCATGGTGAGAATTCTGGTAGCCCCGGCCGCGACAATTAGATTGGCCACCAGTTTGGCGGTAATTGGAACTCTGGGCTGATCTTTGCGATCCTGACGGGCATACCCGTAGAAGGGTAATACCGCCGTAATGCGCTGGGCCGATGCCCGGCGTGCTGCATCAATCATGATGAGCAATTCCATCAAATGATGGTTCGTTGGCGGGCAGGTCGACTGGATGATAAAGACATCCTTGCCGCGGACATTTTCGTTAATCTTTACGAACGATTCTCCATCGGGGAAACTGGTTACCGTCGCTTCACCCAAGGGTTCCCCTATTGAACGACAAATTTCCTCCGCCAGGTTACGGTTGGAGTTGCCGGTCAGGATTTTGAGTCGTGCTTCGCCCATACCGTCAACCTTGGTGACCCAACCGATGGGCGAAAGACAAATCTAGCGTGAGCCTTCAAGCGCGTCGACCCGCTTGAACAACTCAGGTAGGCGACGATGGAGAACATGAAGCCGACGTTCCAGCATGTAAGGCATCGCGGGATGCCCACTGATGAACTGTCCCGGCTCAATGGTGGTGGTGATACCTGCCTGCCCAGCAGCCTTGACCCCTTTGCCCACTTTGAGGTGACCCGCAACCCCAACTTGGCCACCCAAGACCACGTAATCCTCAATCACCACACTGCCCGCAATACCCACCTGCGCGCAAAGAATACAGTGTTTACCGACAATCACATTGTGGGCGATTTGCACCATATTATCGATCTTAGTGCCTTCCCCTATAACCGTCCGGCTGAATCTGGCGCGGTCCAAGGTGCTGTTCGCCCCGATTTCCACGTCATCCTCAATAATCACATGGCCGACTTGCGGGACCTTTTCGTGTCGTCCCTCGACAAATTCATAACCAAAGCCATCTGAACCGACCACGACCCCGGCATGTAGCCTGACCCGGTTCTTGAGAATACATTCGGTGCCGAGGCTCACGCCTGGCATCAGCCAGCAATCCTCCCCCACCACCGCGTTCCGACCCACAAACACTTGGGCCTGCAAATGGGTCTTTTCTCCCACGACTGCGCCGGATTCGATCACACACAACGGACCAATTGTCGCCGTAGTCGCAATCTTGGCATCCGCAGCCACCACCGCACTGGGATGAATTCCCGGCATGGGTTTCGGCCACATTTGTTGTTCGATGCGGGCACATATTCTGGCCAGTCCCACGGAGGGATTCTCCAGGAAGACATACAACTGATCGACTCCCGGTTCTCCTTCATAGTCCCGCGGTAAAAGCAGCACCGATGCTTTCGAAATCGCCACTTGGGCGCGGTATTTGGAATTACCGAGGAATGACAAGTCTCCTACCCCAGCCGTATCCAAGGCCCCGATGCCGGTAATCTGTTGTGAAGTGACTCCACGGGTGGAGGGGGATCCTACTATCGACACCAACTCCTCAGGAGAAAATGTAACCTGCATGCGCGGAATCTGACATCTTCAATCGGAGGTGCAATGTCACAAAACAAAAACCCCGCCGTTTCGGGCGGGGTTTAAAAACATAAATCTTTAAGATATATTACTTGCCCATCGGGACGGTAATCTTGGGCGCAACCTCTGACTTGGTCGCAGGAGCCGGGGCCGCTGCCTTGGCCGCGGGACGTCCCTTGTTGATTTCTGCTTCCACTTCGGACGTGATGTCCATCGAAGGATCGGAGTAGATCACGCTGGAGATACCCAGCAAATTCGGACCGGACTTATCGAGCAACAGCTTGGCGCCTTTACGCTTCGCAATCTCGGTGGCGAGTTTGCTGATCTCTTCAAGCATGATGTTCTTAAAGTTCTGGAATCGTTGTTGGAGCAAATTACGCGTGTTGGCTTCAAAGCTTTGCAGCTCGTTGTCCTTCCGTTGAATTTCCTGATACTTTTGGCCGGCATCGTTGCGGGCCTGTTCCTTGACCTCAGGCTTGGCCGCGGGGTTGTTGCTCTGATCCATCACTTCCTTGTATTGTTCAATCAAGGTATTGCGGGATTGGATGATCCGGTCGGCTTCTTCCTTGGCCTTCTCAGCATCAGCCTTGAGCTTTTCTTTTTGCTCTTGGGTTTTGTAGTGCTCATCGAGCAACTTGATCATGTCCACCACATAGATGGAGGACGCTGATTGCGCTTGCGCGAATAGCCCGGTGACCGAAAAAGCGATCAGGACAAGCAGTAGTTTGGCAGATTTATTCATGGTGTGGGTATCGATAGAGTTGGTTAGCTAAGACAAATTAGAAGCGCGTGCCAAAGGAAAAGTTGAATTGACCACCCTTCTTGGCGGCAGGTTCACTCGTGAGAGGAATGGCATAATCGAGTCGTAACGGCGCACCCGCCACAAAGAGCTGGATACCGAACCCGACATTATCGTGTAAATTCGACGGATTGAAATCGTAGGCATCGGCATTGACAAAGCCGGCATCGTAGAAGGCAGCCACCCGAATCGGGCTGACCACATCCATGGAGTATTCCAAACTCAACATACCGTAGGATTTACCGCCCAACAAGAATCCTAGGCTGTCGCGCGGTCCTACATCATTGTATTCAAATCCACGCAGAGTGTAGGGTCCGCCCATGTAATAGCGGTTGTAGTATGGCACGGCCGGACTGTCCCCAAAATTGTCGATAACACCGGCACGCGCGATCACGGAGACAACCTGGGCCTGCAGATCGAAGACGGGGTAGAATTGAGCTCCGCGGAACTCCAGTTTGTAATAGTCCACATCCCCTCCAAACGGTCCACCAGCCACATCTATGTTAAATTCTACCCGGTTACCGGTCGTGGTGCCGATGATCTTGTCACGGGTGTCGCGGACCAACTGCAAACCGACCCGCGATACGCTGTTTTGGCCGGCAGCCACAAATGCGACATTGGGATCAACATCAGAGATTTTAACGACTTCGTAGGTATAAGATAGGCGGCCATCAACCAGTTCGAACAAGCGCTTCCGGAGAAACACTTCCGCGCCGGTGGATACTTGGGTGTAATACTGGCTGTCGTAGTCCGAAGAGGTCCGGTAGACGGTGAAACCAACCGCCAATTGACGTTCAAACAACCAGGGCTCTTCAAAATAAACCAACGCTTCACTTGAGACTGAACCCAATTGCAGACGTAGGCGGAATTTTTGCCCATCCCCCTGGAAGAAGGAACGACGGTTAAAGAGGTCGAAGTTGCCTTGCGATAATTCCGCAAAAACGGTGGCGCGTTCCAATGAACTGAAGCCCGCACCGAAAGTCAGATTACCCGTGCGAGCCTCACGCACCGCCACGCGCATATTGCGACGTCCGGGAATGTTGGTCTCCTGCGGTGAAAGCTGCACGTCGTCAAAGAATCGGGTGTTCTCCAAGCGGAGTTTGCTGATCTTTTCGCGGACGGTATCATAGACGTCACCGGGTCCCAGCACGAGCTCACGCAGGATTACTATGCTCTTGGTCTTGGTGTTACCCTCGATGCTGATCGATTCTACGTTAAATTTTTCACTCTCCTGAATCTGATATTCGATATCGATGTTACCCGTTTCGATATTCGGCTTCCGCACCAAACGGGTGCGGGTATCCAAGTAGCCAGACGTCCCGTAGAAGTCGTCCATGCGCTCGACGTCCTTGTCGAGTTTGGACGGGGCGAAAATCATGCCGGTCCGCTGCCGCAGGACCCGCTTCAAGAGATTGGGATCATAGATCTTCGCCCCGGTAACCTCAACCTGGCCGATTCGATACTGCCGGCCCTCATTGACCTTGATGGTGACAACCAGTTTTGAAGGACTGGGGTAACTGAAATTGATATCATCCTGCAAAATTTCGACGTCCAGGTAGCCTTCTTCGCGGTAGAAATCGCGGACCTTTTCCAAATCTTCCTCAAACAGGTCGTCTTTGAAACGGCCGGTGCCGGTCAACCATGACAGGAACCACCAGCGCTTGGTCTCCATCTCTTTGCGCAACCGACGGGTTTTCACGTGCTCATTGCCCAGAAAACGAATGTCGGCAATCTTTGTGCGGGCATTTTCCCGAATGTTAAAAATTACGGTGCCGAAACCACTGCTGCGATCGCGCTCAATGGTATAATTTACCGAGACCTGATTGTAACCGGTCTTTTGGTAATATTCACGGATCTTCTCCGAGTCCTCCTTGATCTGTCTTTCGTCCAAAGCCATGTTTGGCCGAGTCTTGATTTCCTTGTCCAGACGCTTGGCCCGCACCTTATTGTTGCCTTCATAGCGAACGGATAAAACCCGGAATTTCGGGGTCACTTCCACCACCAGATTGAATACTCCCGGTGAGGCAGTCTCCCGCTTTACCTCAATAAATTCGAACAATCCGGTGCGATAGAGTGCCCGGATGTCGTTATCGATCATGGCATCATCCAGCACCCCACCCTCGCGGATTTGCATGTTGGCCCGGACTATTTCTTCACTGACATTGGCGGTGCCCAGAAATTTGACGGTGATCGTGCCAACTTGGTAGGCATTCTGGCCCTCTTTTGTTTGCGAAGGGACTTGGGCGGACATGCGCAACCCGCTGCCAATCAGCATGAATAAAAAGACGAAGCAAGAACAGGCGACCCTGTAATAAGGGTTACTGAGTGTAGTTTTCAAAGCGGGTGATGTCTCTAAGGAAAGTGAGCTTCAATTCTCCTACCGGGCCGTTTCGCGACTTGGCAACGATTAACTCCGCCGAATCGGCGGCAACCTGGAACTTTTCATCGGCATCTTTGGGTCGGGCAAGCATGAGGACAACGTCGGCATCCTGCTCGATCGATCCGGATTCGCGCAAATCGGCCAGTTTTGGCGTGCGGTTTTCCTTCTCGGACGAGCGGTTCAGCTGACTTAATACAAGGACCGGCACATCAAGTTCCTTCGCCAATGCTTTTAATCCACGAGAAGCTTCCGCCACCTGTTGTTCACGTGGAACCTTTGGGTCCGTCGGACTGAGCAATTGCAGGTAATCGACAATAATGAACCCCAGTTTGGATCGGGCGTGGACCCGCCGGGCCTTGGCCCGCAATTCCATGATCGAAAGGTGGCTCGAATCATCGATAAAGATGGGTGATTTAGAGAATTCGTCGGCGGCTTCCAACAAGCGTTGCTGTTCATTGCCATTTTTGGACAACAGGCCCTCCCGCAGGAGCTTCATGTTAATCCGGGCCCGCGAACAAAGCATGCGCAAGGCCAGCTGAGCCGCACTCATTTCGAGCGAGAATACGAGGGTGGCCGCCCGCTCCCCTTTTTTCGGCATGGCCGCCGCTTCGGCAAAGTTAAGCGCCAGGGAGGTTTTGCCCATCGAGGGACGCGCCGCCAAGACGATCATTTCCTGCCGCTGAAAACCAAAGGTCAGTTGATCCAGATCCTTGAAGCCCGAAGTTACGCCGGTGAGTTCGCCCTTCTTCATCATCATCTTGGTGATGACGTTCATGGCCTCGTGCATGGGCTCTTTGATTTGCTTGGCCGCGTCTGAAATGCGGTCCTGGGTCACCCCGAAGATATCCTGTTCGACCTGATCGATGAACTGCTCCAGTTCACCTTCGTAGTTAAAACATTTTTCCACCGCGCTGGTGGCCACCTTGATCAATTCACGCAGCAGGTGCAGCTCCCGCACCTTATCGATGAAATACTGGGCTTGG
>Ga0222713_10001148_pt1 | contig 30299 bp, 24 predicted proteins | sample C33_649DmetaG_FD_165061 | JGI IMG/M metagenome (GOLD analysis project Ga0222713, IMG submission 165061) | Estuarine water microbial communities from San Francisco Bay, California, United States - C33_649D | ecosystem: Environmental > Aquatic > Marine > Unclassified | place: USA: California... | reverse complement strand
TGATGCCCGTCACATAGGTCTGCCCGCCCGCGGTGAGCGTGACGCGGTAATTGCCTGGTTCGAGCTGGGCACCACCGCCGCCGCCTCGTCCACCACCGCCGCCACCACGACCGGCGGGCGCCGGGGCCTGGTTGCTGGCGATGAGACAGGCTCCCGCGGCGCCACCACCGCCACGCCCCCCGCCGCCTGGCTGCGGTGCAGCGGGTCCGGCCGGAGCATTCCAGCGCATTGCCCACTCAACGCGGTTGATACCCGCGCGCGCTGGGAACGACGCCGAACAGGTGTTCCGTCCGGTGATGTCCGACACTTCGAGTCTGACGTCGCCGGAAATCTGGCTGCCGAGGTGGTAACTGATTACCGCATTCCGCGTCGGGTTCTGACCGATGAACGAAATCTCGCCGCCGTTGTGTTGCGGCTGGATGTTCAGCCACTGCGTCGCGACGCGGGGCTGGAAGAGGTGCGCCGGCGCGCTGCGTACCTCGGCGGTCAACTGTTGCAGTGGTGAGATGTCGTCCATGACCCAGAGGCCGCGGCCATGGGTGCCGGCGATCAGGTCGCCGTCACGCGGATGGATCAGCAGGTCGTGCACCGCCACCGTCGGCATGTTGTTGTTCAGCTTCTGCCACGACTGGCCGCCGTTGATTGAGTAGAACGCGGCAAACTCGGAGCCCGCGAAGAGCAGGTCCGGGTTCTTCGTGTCCTGCTTCACCACGTACATCGGATGCCCGTCCGGCAGGTTGTTCGTGATGTTCGTCCACGTTTTGCCGAAGTCGGTGGTCTTGTACACGTAGGGCTTGTAGTGGGCAAACCGGTGCGCCGTGACGGTGGCAAAGGCCGTGCCGTTGACGTGTTTTGACGCCTCGACCCGGCTGACCCAGATGTCCGGGCGCGGGTTGTCCGGCATGCCCGCCGTCCCGACTTTCGCCCAGGTCTTGCCGTAGTCACGCGTCACCTGGATGTTCCCGTCGTCCGTGCCAATCCAGATCTGGCCCGGTTCGATCAGCGACTCCGAGATCGTGATGATCGTCGCGTGATATTCGGCGCCGCCGCCGGGATTTTCGTCGGGCGTCATGCCGCCCGAGAACCGGCTGGTGCGCTCCGGGTCGTTCTGCGTGAGGTCCGGGCTGATCAGCCGATAACTCTGGCCGCCATCCAGCGACATGATCAGGTGGTTTGAGCCGATCATGATCGCGCGGGGATTGTGAGGCGAGAGGATGAACGGCGTGGACCAGTTGTAGCGGAGGGGGCCCATCTGCGCGGGCTGCACACCCCAGTTGGCCTCCTCGGCCTTCTTCTCCATCTCGGGCGTGATGTATTCGTTCCAGTTGGTGATGTTCGCCTTGCTGGGACGAATGTTTGTGCGCTGCCGCGTCTCGGCGTCCGATCGGCCGATGTTGCCGCCCTGTCGATCCGGTTGCGATTCCGAATAGATGTTGCGGTAATTGGTCGGGTCCTGTTGTGTGTGGTACCCGTCGCCGCCGGAGATGTTGAACCAGTCGCTCAGATAGATGCCCTGCGCGCGTGTGGCAGACGGGCCGCAGGAGCTCCCGGCGTCCTGCAGGCCACCGCAGATGTAGTACGGCTCGCGCATGTCCGCCGAGATGGCGTAGTACTGCGTGACGTTCAGATTCTCAAACCGGATATCCGTTGCGCCATCGTCGTGCGTGAGGTTCAAGCCGCCGTCACTGCCGATGTAGTAGCGGTTCTTGTTGTGCGGGTCGTGCCACATGGCGTGCCAGCAGTGGCCGCCGTTGCCGCCGCCGCCGCCGACAAACGTTTTGCCGCCGTCCCGTGATCGCCGATACGCGATGTTGTAACTGAACACGTACTTGTCATCGAGCGGGCTGATGCCAATGTGGTTGTAGTAGAACGGGCGCGTCAGGTAGCGATCGAGGAACGTCCACGTGTCGCCGCCGTTTTCCGAGCGGTAGATGCCCGCACCGAGTTTGGTCATGTCGGTGTATTCGGGGTTCGGCGTGCCGCCGCCACCCCCGCGTCCGCCGCCCTGGGCCGCCGCAGGCTGGCCGGGGGCCGGCAACGTCGCCGGCGGCTGGAAGCCGTGCTCGATGTGCGCCATCACGACCTTCGGGTTCGAGCGCGCGATCGCGAGGCCGATCTTGCCCATGTCACCGGCCGGCAGGGTGTTGGTGAGCTTGCGCCAGGTCCGTCCGCCGTTGGTGCTCTTGAAAATGCCGCTGTTCGGGCCGCCGGAGTTCAGGCGCCACGGGTAGCGGATCCGCTGCCAGAACGACACATACAACACGTCGGGGTTGCTCGGATCCATCACCATGTCGATCGCCCCTGTCTGGGGATCGTTCGGCAGCCCTTCGGTCAACTTGTTCCACGTGGCGCCGCCGTCCGTGGTCTTGAACAACCCGCGCGAGCCGACGGGACCATAGATATTGCCGATAGCCGCCACGTAGACAGTGTTGACGTCCTTCGGGTGGAGCGCGATCTTGCCGATATTGAACGTGTCCTTCAGGCCGACGTTCTGGAACGTCGTGCCGCCGTCAGTGGACTTGTAGACGCCGTCGCCCCACGCCGCCGAGTTGCGACCGCACTCTTCACCGGTGCCGACCCAGATGATGTCCGGGTTCACCTGGTTGATCTTCACGTCACCGATCGACGCGGCGCCGTACTGATCGAAGATTGGCGTCCAGCTGATACCGCCATTGATCGACTTGAAGACGCCGCCCGATGCCGAGCCCACCACGACGTGCGCCCAGTCACGCTCAAGCGCGTCGACCGAGGAGATGCGTCCAACCAGGTTGGCATTGCCGACGTTGCGCCACTGCAGATCCTGAATCAGCGGGTCGCTGCTGCTGCCGGTTTGTGCCGAGAGCGCCACGGTACTGGCGGGAGCTGAGACGAAGAGCGCAACGAGCGCGACAGCAAGCACCGCAAGTACGACGCGGCGACGATCAGGAACAGGGACAGCCATTGGATCCGAACCTCCGGGGTGAATTGTGGGAACCGCACAGATTGTGCCAAAACCGGACGTCGAGGTCCAGAGGCTGCATGGTAGAATCCGCCGCGCGTCCCCCACTACCCTGAATGGCCACCTGTCCTCGTTGCCTCGGTCCACTTTCTGACGGACACCGGTGTCGCCCCATTTGGATCAAGCGACTCAAGCGCCAGGCCGGGGCCACTCTCATTGGAGGCCTGCTCGGAGCGTTTGTGCATGCCCTGATCGCAACCGGCCAGTTGCCGGTGATGGGATTTGTCCTCGGGGGCCTGCTGGGATTCGTCTTCAACGAAGCGATTCGGCACGAGTAGTCAGCCACTCGTCCAGCAGGCGGAAGGCCCGGCCCCGGTGGGCGACCGCGAGTTTCTCGGCATCTGCCACTTCCCCAAACGTCCGCCCGTAGTCCGGGTAATAGAAGATCGGGTCGTAGCCGAACCCATGTGTCCCGCGGGGCTCCGGCCAGATCTCCCCCTCGACAGTGGCCTGACACTCGAACCTCGGCACCTCGGAACCCCGGGACGCCGGAACGACGAGCGCAATCGCACAGACATACCGGGCCGTCCACGGCCTCGGATGCGGCGCCAGAGAGGCATACAGATTCCTGAACTTGTCCGGGTACGTCGCGCCTGGGTATCGCGCTGAATGCACCCCCGGTGCACCCCCAAGCACGTCAATCGCCAGACCTGAGTCTTCGGCGACCGTGACCAGGCCGGAGTATGCGGCGTAGTACCGCGCCTTCAACGCCGCATTCTCCGCAAAAGTCGCACCGGTTTCTTCGGGTTCAGGTGTGGGGGGGAGATCAGCCAGCGTCCGGAGACTTGGCCAGTGCACGAGCAGATGGCGGATTTCGCGGATTTTTCCCGCGTTGGTGGTGGCGATGAGCAGGGGGGGCGTGGCGGTCACAGGTATAATCGCGCCGGAATCACCATCGATCCCGTTTGCGAGGAGTGTCTCATGGTCAGGAAACGCAGTCTCTTTTCGTCGTGGCTTATGGTCGCGTGCGCGGCACTATTGGTCGCCCTTGCGAGCACCCGCGGCGTTGTCGCTCAGGATCCGCCGCCGACGCAGGAACCACCGGCGGCCGGTGGCCGGCAAGGTGGCGGGCAGGGTGCTGCGGCCGCGCGGCCGCAGCCGTACGACCGCGTCATCACGGCCGAGGCCAAGACCGATGACGGCATCTTCAAGGTGCATCGCATCGGTGATCGGCTGTTCTTCGAAATTCCAAAGGCACAGCTCGACAAGGACTTCCTGTGGGTCACGCAGATCAAGCGGACCACTACAGGCGCCGGCTGGGGCGGACAGGCCGCCGGCAACCGCGTGATTCGGTGGGTGCCCAAAGGCGACCGCGTTCTGATGCTGGACATCAACTACAGCAACATCGCCGACCCCAGCACACCCATCTCGCAGGCGGTGGCGGACGCGAACAATCCGACCATCATCCGCGCGTTCAACGTCGCGGCGTACAACGCGCAGCAGGACCCCGTGATTGACGTCACGCAGCTGTTCACGACCGAAGTGCCGGAGTTCTCCGTGCGTGGCCGGATCGGCGGTCGTGGCTTCGACGCGAGCCGCACGTTCCTCGAGAAGGCCGTGTCCTTCCCCGAAAACATCAACGTCGAAGTGCTGCAGACGTTCACCGGCGGCGATGCCGGGGCCGCGGCGGCGGGTGGACGTGCGGGCGCTGCGGGCATGCGCGGCAACAGCGCGACCGTGCTCACGCACTACAGCATGGTCAAACTCCCGGAGACACCGATGATGCCGCGCCTCTTCGACGAACGCGTGGGCTACTTCACGCGCGCCGTCGTGGACTACGGCACCGACGAACACCGGGCGGAGCAGAAGCGCTTCATCACGCGGTGGCGCCTTGAGAAGAAGGATCCCAACGCGGCGATCTCCGAACCGGTGAAGCCCATCGTGTACTACGTGGACCCCGCAACGCCCGCCAAGTGGGTGCCATACGTGAAACAAGGCATTGAAGATTGGCAGGTCGCGTTCGAAGCGGCCGGATTCCGCCGCGCGATCATCGCGGCCGAAGCACCGAAAAACGATCCCGACTGGAGTCCTGAAGACGCGCGCTACTCGGTGATCCGGTGGCTGCCCTCCGAAACCGAGAACGCCTCGGGGCCGCACATCCACGACCCGCGCTCAGGCGAGATCATCGAGTCGGACATCCAGTATTACCACAACGTCCAGAACCTCGCGAAGAACTGGTACTTCGTGCAGGTCGGTCCGCTCAACCCGCGCGCGCAGAAACTGCCGCTGCCCGACGACATCATGGGTGAACTCATGCGCTACGTCGTCGCGCACGAAGTCGGTCACACGCTCGGGTTCCAGCACAACATGAAGGCGAGTTCGGCCTACACCATCGAGCAGATCCGCGATCCGAAGTGGGTCAAGGAAATGGGTCACACGCCGACGCTGATGGACTATTCGCGCTTTAACTATGTGGCGCAGCCCGAGGACAAAATCGATTCGATCGACCTCATTCCGAAAATCGGCCCGTACGACAAGTGGGCGACGATGTGGGGCTACAAGCCGATTCCCGGCGCCAAGTCGGCGGACGACGAAAAGCCGACGCTGGACCAGTGGGCGAAGGAGCAGGACGCCAAGCCGTACCTGCGGTTCTCAACCGAAGGCCAGGGCGGCTCCGACCCCGGTGACCAGACCGAAGCGGTCGGTGACATTGATGCGGTGATGGCGACCACACTGGGTATGAAAAATCTCTCGCGCGTGTCGGAGATGTTGCTCGGCGCCACCAGCACGCGGCCCGGCGACCCGTGGACGGAGCTCGAGGAAGTCTACGGCCGCATGGTCGGCCAGTGGACGACTGAGATGAATCACGTGACGCGCGTGGTCGGCGGGTTCAACTCGCAGCAGAAGCACATCGGCCAGAACGGCGTGCGCTTTGAGATCGTGCCCCGCGCGAAGCAGCAGGAGGCCGTGCGCTTCCTGGTGTCAAATGCGTTCCAGACGCCCTCGATGATGGTGCGCCCGGATATTCTGCGGCGCATCGAACCGGCCGGCATCATTGACCGCGTGCGCAACGCACAGAACTCCGTGCTCAACAACCTGATTCAGACGGCCAAGCTCGATCGGATGACGGAACAAGTGGCGTTGGATGGCCCGGCGGCCTACTCGCCCGTGGAGTTCCTGACCGAACTGCGGACGGGCATCTTCGCGGAAATCCAGAAGGGCGGCAACATCGACATCTTCCGCCGCAACCTGCAGCGGTCGTACCTCGCCATCATGGATAACCGTCTCAACGGTCCGACGGCGCCCAGCGCCGAAGTGCGGTCGTTGCTGAAGGGGGAATTGCGCGCGATTGGTGAAGCGGTGGACGGCGCGTTGCGCGCCGGCGGTGCGCGTGATGAAGCCACGATGCGCCACTTCCGCGACGTGATCGACGAGGTCGCGACGATCCTTGACCCGCGCGCGATGCGTGCCCGGACGACGCCGGCGGCGGGTGCCGCGGGCGGCCGGGGCGGCGGCGCGGGCGGCGGACGCTAGCGGCTGAGTAGCTGGGTAGTTGGGCGGGTGGGCAGTTGCTCATCCGCCCAACGGCTCACCTGCCCAGCAGCCCACCCACGATGTCGCGCTGCTTCGCGACGAGTTCGGCGATGCCCTTGTCGGCGAGCGCGAGCAGCGTGTCGAGCGACGCGCGATCAAACGGCGCGGTTTCCGCGGTGCCCTGCACCTCGATGAACATGCCGGACCCGGTCTTGACCACGTTCATGTCCACTTCGGCCGCCGAGTCCTCCTCGTAGGCCAGGTCGAGCAGCGGCGTATTCTTCACAATGCCCACGCTGGTCGCCGCGACGTAATCCACAATAGGGATGTTCTTGAGCGCGCCCTGCTGGCGCAGACGATCCATCGCCAGCACCAGCGCCACAAAGGCGCCGGTGATTGACGCCGTGCGTGTGCCACCGTCCGCCTGAATGACATCGCAGTCAATCCAGATCGTCCGTTCACCCAGCTCCTTGAGCGCGGTGACCGATCGGAGTGACCGCCCGATCAATCGCTGAATTTCCTGCGTGCGTCCACCCACCTTGCCGGCGGTGGCTTCGCGTTGCATGCGCGTGGACGTGGCGCGCGGCAACATGCCGTACTCCGCCGTGACCCAGCCCTTGCCGCTGCCGCGCAGAAACGGCGGTACACGGTCTTCGACAGACGCGGTGCACATGACGCGTGTCAGGCCGGCTTCGATCATGACCGAGCCTTCCGCGTGAATCAGCACGTTGGGCGTGAGTGACGTCGGGCGCAGCGCATCCGCGGCGCGGTCAAATAAACGGGTCATTGCCTATCAGCATACTGTGCAATCCACCGGAGCCCCCGCGAGAGCGGATGGCGCAGGTCGATGTGCCCGGCCAGTGTGTCCACCTCGCGGCCTTCAATGAGGATCTGGACGGCGCTGACATCAGGCAGATTCACCGTGAGCGCATTGACGATGGCGTAAATGGTCAGGGCTTCGTGGGTCGAACCCCCGGGGTGATTGGTGGCCAGGGCCTGGCTGATGTCCACGTACGCCTCGCCACGGCTGGTCAGGAACAACGCCCGGACTTCAGCGCCGGCAGGGATCGCCGAAATCTGTCCCGGCGGGGCCGCCGCCAGCTGCGCTTCCACGATACGCCGCGCCTGGGCCGCTGGTGACGGTGCGTAGACCACATCGCTGTCAACGGCCACCAGCGCATCGCCGCCAGCCGACAGATAAAACAACGACGCGCGAATGCGCCTCGCTTCTGGTGGGGTCGGGTCACCACTGACGGCCGTGGCTGTGCCTGCGGCCGGCTGGGGATCGGCGAGCCACCCCGGCAACACGAGCGTCACCAGCCACACGCCAAGGGCCGCGGCCACGATGCCGGCCACGAGCCATCGCCACATGGTGCTCATCGCGTCTGTCCTCCAACGCCGAGGCGGACGTCGGCTATCGCACCGGCGATGGCATCCGCCAACCGCTCGAGATGCGCCTGGTCGGCAAGGGCTGTCGCGTCCTCCGGGTTGGTGAGGACGCCAAGTTCAATCAGGATGGCCGGCATGGCGGCGCCGACCAGCACGCGCAGTGGCGCCACATCCACCGCCCGCGTCTGCATCGTCACTCCCGCTTCTGACAGGCGGCGGGCGACAACGGCGGCAAGGGTGGAGGAGGCCGACGCGAGCGGGAGCTGTGCCAGTGTCCAGGGCACGGCATCAATGACGCGGGTGCCGCCGCCGGCGATCGGCACGGCGAGGGCCGGCGCTTCGGGACGTCGCACCGCCGCGTCGAGCGTGGCGTAGTCCGAGACGTCGAGGCTCAGGACCTGCGCTCCACGCAACGCGGCCGAGGGGCTGCCGTTGGCGTGCAGACTGATGAAAATATCCGCCTTGTTGTTGTTGGCGAGGGCCGCGCGCCGATCCGAGGGGACCGCCGTGTCACCATCACGCGTCAGCACCACGCGCACGCCGAGGCGCGCTTCGAGCAGAGCCTTCACACGGGATGCCACGGCAAGTGTCAGGTCCTTCTCGAGCAGTCCGGCAGCGCTGCGGGCACCTGACTCCTCGCCGCCGTGGCCGGGGTCGATGACCACGGTTCTGATGCCCGGGGTGCGGTCGAACGCCGTGGCGGGCGACGGTGTCGGGGTCGTCGGCTGGGCGGCCGCGGCCCCGAGGAGATCGATCGATACACGCGTGGGATCACGGCTGTCTTCGGTGCGGACATTGGTGACGGCCGAACCCAGGTCCACGATTACCGATGGGCCGTCGGTACGGAGGCCGGCAACAAAGTCTGCGGGCGCCCCGTCGAGTGGGTCCAGATCAAGCGCGGTTGCCTGCACTCTGATGGTCAGGCGGGCCCCCTCACGCGTCACCCGGGTCACCGCGCCAGGGTCGAGCGCAAGCACCAGGCGGCCCCCGGTCGACGAACGTTCGAAGCGGGCGGTCACCCGAGGCACCGTGGCCGGGGCCACCACAATCAGCCGCGAACTGCGCCGTACATCAATCCCGCGATTGAGGGCGCGAAGGAAATCCACTGGCACAAGCCAGGTGCCGCCCGCCCTGGTCACGGGGCCCGACAGGGACACCAATCGACCGCCCGACGAGACGGTCGACTGGCCGGCGGTCAGGATGACGCGATCGGTGCCCGAGACCACCACCACGCCCCCGGCGCGCGCGTCGTCGCGCACGAGGAGTCCAAACAGTTTCGCCACGGCATCCAGGGTCACAACGTCCGTGGAACCGGTGGACGAGTGGACGATCAATGACTGGATGCTGTCGGTGGTGACCACGCGGTACGAGACAGGGTCCTGCATGCGCGCGTGGGCGGCCCACGCGAGCGTGATCAGGAGGCCGACAATCGTCAGGGGTCGTGTCAAGGTTCCATCATAGACTGCGGCTCGACACTGATATCCTCCTCCCCACACGTGGTTGATCTGGACCTGGCGGCAGTACAGCGCATGGCTGGCGGGGATGGCTCTGCACTGGCCGACCTGTACGATCGCCACGGCCGCGCGGTGTACAGTCTGGCGGCCCGAATCCTCGGGGATCCGGCCGAAGCCGAGGACCTGACTCAGGACGTCTTCACACTGGCGTGGAAAAATGCCGCCCGGTACGACCCCGCAAGGGGGGCTGTGGCCGCCTGGCTGCTGGTCACCACTCGCACCAGGGCCATTGACCGGATTCGCGCGCGGCGGTCGAGGCCCCAGGGCGGCAGCGATGATGACGGCCGGAAGATGGCCGCCATCCCGGATGCCTCGCCATCCGTAGATGTAATCGTGGCCTCGTCCCAGGACGCGTCAAGAGTGCGCATGGCATTGGCCGGACTCCCGGTCGACCAGCGCGACGCGATCGACCTGGCCTACTTTCAGGGTTTGAGCCACACCGAGATTGCGGACCGGACGGGGGCGCCCCTCGGCACGATCAAGACGCGCATCCGGTCAGGATTGCAGCGGTTGCGGGACGCCATGGCGTCCGAGGATGCGGGGAAAGGAGGGCTGCGCACATGACACATCAGGACGTGTATGAGTGGGCCCCCGAGTACGTCCTTGGCTCGCTTGACGCCGTGACACGGGCACGGGTGCTGGCGCACCTGTCCGGCTGCCCGGCGTGCCGCGCCGAGGTGGCCTCCGTCTCACAGACCTGTGATGCGATCGGCCGGTCGGTTGATATTGCCGAACCGCCGGGCGGATTGCGGAATCGGATTCTGGCCATTCCCGAGGCGGAAGCGCAGCGCCCGGGCCTCGCCTCGACTGCGCCGGTGATCTCAATGTCCGCGCTGTCGGTCGCCATGCGGTTCGCTGCAGTGGCCGTGCTTGCGGTCGCCCTGTGGCAGTGGTCGGCAGCGCGGCAGGAAGTGGCGACACTCCGCGACCGCATTGCAGCGTCGCAGGCCGAGACACGCGACCTGCTCGTCGCCCGCGCGTCGCTGGAAGAGCAGGTCGGGACGGTCACGCATCAGGCCCAGGTGTTGCGCGCGTCCGATATGCTGACCTACAGCCTCACGGCCCACGAGCCCGCGCGCGGCGCGCACGCGCGGGCGTATGTGAGCCACAGGGACGGCATGGTGTTCACGGCCGAGGGGCTCCCGGCCCTGCCGGCCGGCAAGGTCTACCAGCTCTGGATCATCGTGAACGCCAAACCGGTGAGTGTCGGCGTATTTGCGCCGGACGCCACGGGTCGCGTGCATGCCGTGATGGATACGCCGCCGATTTCGGTGATGCCGGCCAGCGTGGCCGTCACCCTTGAACCGACGGGTGGGCTGTCGCAGCCAAGTGGTGCGGTGTATCTGGCCGGTGCGGCGCTGGGGACGTAGGGCCGTCCTTCAGGGCCGCCGTAAGCGGCTCCAGCCGGTACAGCGTCATCGTCCGTCCCACCACCGCGACCACAAACGCCACGAGTAAACCCGCGATGGCCAGCAGGCCGGCGACGTCGAACAGTCGTGCGGCAACGCCGAGCACTCGCACGTGCGGGTCCGGGTGTAGGAAGAACGTCGCGGCGTTGCCGATCGCCAGCAGGATCCGCAGCTCGGTGGGGCCCACTTTGAAGAAGCTCATTGTGAACGTGCCGAGTGTGTACGTGACGAGATAGACCTCGACACACAGCAGCAGATACGCCGCCAGCAGGACGAACGCCACGATTGGCGTGATGTACCCCGAGAGCGCCATGCCGCCCAGAAGCAGCGTCAGGCCGGCGGCATCCACCACGTGATCCACGTAAAAGCCATAGCGGGGACGTTGTTGCTGACGGATGCGCGCCAGTGTGCCGTCAAGACTGTCGCCGAACCAGTTGATGGCGAGACAGAGGTTGACGAGCCACAGGGCCCAGACCTGCGACCCGGCCAGCCAATAACTCGCGCCGGCCAGCGCCATCGCGGCCATCGCCAGTCCCGTCAGATGATCCGAGTTGACGGCTTTGGGCAGGCGCGGCGCGATCCAGTGCAGCACCCGGCGCTCCACGCGCACGGTGACGCCTCCCATCTCCCGCACGGCATCCTTGAACGTTGTTGTTGACTCCATGCACCCCCTCCTGACAGGGAATGCGTGAAGCCGGGGAAAACGAGCTCGTAGGGCCCGCTGAACCGAGAGGAAGGAGCTCGTAGGGCCCGCTGCACTTGAGCGGGCCACGGTGGCGCGCTCAAGTGCAGCGCGCCCTGCGTACCCACCCATTTCCTCATCTCCCCATCTGTCGATGCGCGGCGCGGGTGGTGGCGGGCTCGATCACGGCGAAGGCGATCAGGATGGTGATGGCCGAGCCGAGAAACAGCGCGGAGAGGTCTGGATGGCTGTCGAGGTGGCGGGCGCCGGCGAGCAGCAGCACCGCGCCGAGCACGAAGTCCGCGAGCCGCGTCCACACCCACACCTGCCGGCGTTGCGTGTCCCACTCTTCAGGATAGAAGCGCGACGTGAACCACAGATGCAGACGCAGGGTGTTCGCCGTGAGCGCGCCCGTCAGGCCCGCCAGAAAGAGCCACTGGCCTTCGGGACCGGGCAGCCAGTCGCGACCCGCCCAGAGAAAGTAGAGCACGACGCCGTACGCCAGGCTCGTGACGAGTTGGTGGAACTGCCACCACCACAGGGGCGTGAACACCCCGGGTGTGGGGACTGCCGGCACGACAGGGGACGTGCGGGGGGTGACCGTGCCGAGGTCGGCGACGGCGTCGGCCAACGCCAACGTGGTGGGGAACCGATCCTGCGGATCGGCCTCGAGGCATCGCGCGATGATGCAATCGAGGGACGCGGCCAGCGGGTTGGTCGCGTCCAGGGGGCGACGTGCATCCCCCTGCGCAAACGGGTGCTCGCCGGTTGCAAGTTCGTGCAGCAGAATGCCGAACGCGTAGTGATCCACGCGGACATCGGATGGGCCGCCCGCGCGTTGTTCGGGCGCCATGTAGGCCGGGGTGCCCGGGGACGCGCCCTCGACGGGGCCGAGACCGGCCACGCCGAAGTCGATGATCTTCACGCGCCCCTGTGGTGTGCGCATGATGTTGTCTGGTTTCAGGTCGCGATGCACAATGCCGCGGTCATGCGCGGCCACAAGCGCATCCGCCAGATCCTGAGCCGTGGCAATGACCGTGCTGAGCGGGAGTGGACCGTGCTGCACCTCCTCACGCAGACTGCTGCCCCGGACAAATTCCGATGCGAGATACAGCTGGTCGTCGATCTCTTCGAGCGCATAAATCACGGCCACGCCCGGATGTGACAACGTGGCCGCTGCCCGTGCTTCGTGGCGCAGCCGTTCGCGCCGGGCCGGGTCGTGCGTCCACGCCGGAGGAATTGCCTTGAGCGCGACCATCCGGCCCAGTCGTGTGTCTTCCGCCAGGTACACCACGCCCATGCCGCCCTGACCGACTTCTTCGATCACGCGGTACGGCCCGAGTTGTTGTCCCTCCAGGGTGAGGTCCACGGTCGGTGTGTCCAGGAACTGTTCCGCGTGCTCGTGAAATGTCAGCAAGGACCGGACTTCGGCCGCGAGCCGCGCGTCGCTCGCGGACGCCGCGTCAATGAATGCCGCCCTCGATTCGGCGGGTTGCGCAAGCGCGTCGTGAAAGATCTGGTTGGCGCGGGCCCATTCCTCGGGCGTCAGCGGCGTCATGGCGTGGTCTCACCGGTTGCAAGGGCGCGCATCAACCAGGCCTTGGCGACGGTCCAATCCCGCTTCACCGTCGCCGGAGAAATGCCCACGGCGTCAGCCGTTTCTTCCACGGTGAGCCCTCCAAAGAACCTGAGTTCGACGATGCGTGCCTGTTGCGGATCCAGGCGCGCCAGGGCCTCCAGCGCGCGGTCCAACGCGAGGAAGTCGATCGATCGCGCCTCGATCGATGCCGAGGCGTCGTCAAGCGTCACACGAATCTGATCACCGCCGCGCTTGTTCGCGTGGCGCGCGCGGGCGCGTTCCACCAGCAGCCGGCGCATCGAGATGGCGGCGATGGCGAGAAAGTGCGTGCGGTCCTGCCACTGCGGGTGCGTGTCCTTCTGCATCCGGAGGTACGCGTCGTGCACGAGTTCCGTCGCCTGAATACTGCGCGCACGTTCGCGACGCAGATAGCCGTTGGCCAGGCGCCGCAGTTCGCTGTAGACCTCCTCGGCGAATTCCATGGACACGAGCGTCAGCGCCCCTTGTACCTTCGGGCGAGGTCCGCAATGATGGAGGACTTCCACACGATGCCCAACTGCAACGACGTGTCGGCCTGGCCCGGGGTGTCTGACCGGATGACGGGCATCGCCGAAAACACACCGAGCAGCCGTGTGAATCCCTTGCCCGTCACAAACTGGCCCTGGTGGTCCTCATACACCCCGTTGGCCACCGCCAGCACGGGCGAACCCGACATGCCCGGGAACGCCGAGACATCCACCAGGAACGCTGGTTTTCCCTGGAAGTCCATGTGGGGCTCACTCGCGATGTTCCCCGTCTTCCACACCGGCAGGCGGTTGGCGTTGTCGGAGAAGCCGTACGGATAGCCGAGCAGCGTGGCGGGTGACGTGGGCCGCACCGTGATGCGGCCGCGCGTGTGTTCCTCCGTGAAGACGTAGATTGCGATGCCTTCGTACGTCGCCGGCGGCATCGGGACCAGCACGAGATCGGCATCGGGGTGTTCGTCGCTCTGTTCCCACAGCGGTGTGCCCGCGGTGGAGTACAGCGGCAGCACGATCTGTTTCACCTTCGACGGGTCGGTCTTGTCGAGGTGCACGTAGAAGACAATGCGGTCACCCTTGGCTGGCAGATTCGTATTCGGCGAGTTGCCCGTGATGACGTGGTAGTTCGTGACCAGAAACACCGTGTCGATTACGTTGTCGGCATTGGGAATGCCGAAGAAGAACCCGGTCCCCTGGGAAATCTGCCGGTTCTGCTGGGCCAGATACACCGGCGTCGTCATCAGTGACGCCGCTTCGACGTGGAGCTGTGCCCGAGCTGTGGCCGCAGTCCCAAAGACGAACACCAGGGACGCAAGTACCACTTGCAGACGAGAGACCATACGCAAGGATACGCTACACTGTTTAGTTTCAACGCGAGTCGCTTTCCTATGCTGAATCCCACACTTCTCTCGTCTCCTCTTCCCTGGTCCGCCTGGATGTCACGAGTCACCGGATGTGTGAGCGCGGCCCTGCTCCTCGTCGTGGCGGCGTGTAGCGGGTCGTCGGGTGACGCAGCCGGCGGCGGCGCTCCGGCAGGCGGACGCGGCGGCGCCCCGATGGCGACCCCGGTGGACATCACGACGTTGGCGCTGCAGCAGGTCGAGGACGCCGGCGAGTACGTGGGCACCGTCAAGTCACGGCGGTCCACCACCATCCAGCCCCAGGTCGAAGGGTTTCTGACCCGCATCGCCGTGACTTCCGGTCAGCGTGTGGCGGCCGGTGCGGTGCTCGCCCAGATCGACAGCGCGCCGCAGCAGGCGGCCATCGCCGCGATGGAGTCCACCCGCGCGGCGCGGGAAGCCGATACGCAGTTCGCCCGGCAGCAGGCCGAACGTACGAAGGCGCTGCTGGCGATTGGCGCAGTGAGTGTGCAGGAGGTCGAGCGCGCCGATGCCGCGCTGGCGGCGGCGGGGGCCCAGCTCAAGGCGCTCGACGAACAGATTCGCCAGGCGCGGATCGAACTCGCGTACGCGCAAGTGACCGCCCCGACATCCGGCGTCGTCGGCGACATCCCCGTGCGCGTGGGTGATCGCGTCACGCGAGCGACCCGGCTGATGACGGTGGACGACAACGCGGGCCTCGAGGCCTACATCAACGTGCCCGTGCAGGACGCGCCGCGGCTGAAGCCCGGCCTGGTGGTACGGCTTATCGGGGAAGGCGGGGAAGTGCTGGCGACCGAGAAGATCTATTTCGTCGCCAACAACGTTGATGACACGCAGACGGTGCTCGCGAAGGCCACGCTTGGTGCCGGCGCATTGCGGTTCCGCGCCGATCAGTTCATCCGTGCGCAGATCATCTGGGCCGAAGTGCCGTGGTTGCTGGTGCCACTGAATGCGGTGACGCGCGTCGGCGGCCAGTTTTTTGCGTTTGTTGCGGAGACGGGGGAGGGCGGTGCGCTCGTCGCGCGGATGCGTCCCGTCACGCTCGGCGCCGTGGTCGGCAACAACTACCTCGTCAAGGGCGGTCTGACGGAAGGCGAGCGCCTGATCACCGGTGGCATCCAGAAGATCGGCGATGGCTCGCCCGTCACGGCCGGAGGTCGCTAAGTGCTGAGTCAGCTCTTCATTTCGCGACCGATTCTCGCGACGGTCTGCTCGCTCATCATCATGCTGGCCGGCGCCGTGTCGATTCCGACGCTGCCGATCGCGCGCTACCCCGAACTGACACCGCCATCGATCTCGGTCTCGGCGTTTTACACCGGTGCCAATGCGCAGGCCGTCGAAAGCGCCGTCACCACGCCCCTGGAGCAGGTCATCAACGGTGTCGAAGGCATGCTCTACATGACATCGTCGAGCACGAACACCGGGTTCTCGTCGATTTCGGTCACCTTTGAGATTGGCCGCGACCCGGATCTGGCGGCCGTGGACGTCCAGAACCGCGTCAACCAGGCGCTGGGCCGCATGCCCGCCGAGGTGCGCACGAACGGGATCTCGGTCAACAAGAACTCCGCCGGGTTCCTCGGCGCGTACGGGCTCTATTCCGAGGACAACCGGTACGACTCGCTCTTCATCAGCAACTACCTCGACCGATACGTGCGCGATGCCCTGAAGCGTGTGCCGGGCGTCGGCAACGTCATCATCTTCGGCGAGCGGAAGTTCGCCATGCGTCTCTGGCTCGATCCCGACAAACTGGCGGGCCGGGGCCTGACTGCAGGGGACGTGGTCGCCGCGCTGCGCGAACAGAACGTGCAGGTCGCGGCCGGGTCGGTCGGGGACGCGCCGGCGGCCGCCGATCAGTTGTTCCAGATCAGTGTCCGGGTGCAGGGACGTCTGATCGAGCCCTCGGAATTCGAGAACGTCGTGGTGCGTGCGGGCGCCGGAGGGGCGCTGGTGCGCGTCAAGGACATCGCGCGCGTGGAACTGGGCGCCGAGAGTTATTCGTCCGTGCTGCGGTTCGCTGGACTCGAGGCGTCGGGCATCGGTGTGCAACTGCTGCCGTCCGCCAACGCCATTGAAACCTTCGAGGGCGTGCAGGCGACGATGGCGCGGCTGGAGGAGAATTTCCCGCCCGGACTGCAGGTGCGACTGGCGTTTGACAACGTCGGTGTTGTGCAGGAATCGATCACCGAGGTGCTCAAGACGCTCGTCGAAGCCATTGTCCTCGTCGTGCTCGTCATGTTCCTGTTCCTTCAGAACTGGCGCAGCACCATCATCCCGGCGCTGACCATTCCCGTCTCGCTGATCGGCACGTTCGCCTTCATCAAGCTGTTCGGGTTTTCGATCAACACACTCACGCTGTTCGGCCTCGTCCTTGCCACGGGCATCGTGGTCGACGATGCGATTGTGGTGATTGAGAACATCGAGCGCCACATGCGCGAGTACGGAAAGAACGCGTTCCGGGCGTCGGTGGACGCCATGCGCGAAGTGTTCTCCGCCGTCATTGTCATCGGCATTGTCCTGGCGGCGGTGTTTATTCCGGTGGCGTTTTTTCCGGGCACGACGGGTCGGATGTATCAGCAGTTTTCCCTGACGATTGCGTTCGCCGTTGTGTTGTCGGTGTTTAATGCCGTCACGTTGACGCCCGCCCTCTCCGCGCTGCTCCTTGATAAGGAACCACACGCGCATGGCTGGTTCTTTACGTGGGTGAACCGGTTCATTGACGCCGGCACGCGGTTCTACGTGCGGACGGTGCGGTTGACGCTCAGCTGGCGGTTTGCGTTCATCCTGCTGTTCGGCGTGTCGATGTACGCGACGTGGTGGGTCTATGCCGCCGTGCCGGGGTCGTTTGTGCCGGCGGAGGATGAAGGCTACTTCATCACGATTGTGCAGGCGCCGGCGGGGTCGTCGCTCACGTACACGACGAACATCATGAAGCAGGTGGAGGCGATCTACGAGGACACGCCGGAGATTCTGGCGGCGTTTTCGGTCGCGGGCTTCAGCTTCAGCGGGTCGGCTCCGAATCAGGGCCTGATGTTTGCGCGCCTGGCGCCATTTGAGGAACGGCGCGAGCCGGAACAGTCGCTGCAGGCCGTGTTGAATCGTCTGCGCGGGCGCGTGTTTGCGATTCCCGGCGCGCTGGTGATTCCGGTGGCGCCGCCATCGATTCAGGGGCTGTCCGCGTTTGGCGGGTTCCAGTATCAGTTGCTCGATAGTCCAAGTGGCGAGATCACGGACCTGGCGGCGCTGGCGCAGGAAGTGATCGGGAAAGCGAACCAGTCGGGCAAAGTCAGCGGGTTGTTCTCGAGCTTCACGGCGAACGATCCGCAGATCGTGGTGGAAGTGGATCGTGATCGGGCGCGTGCGCTCGGCTTGCCCATGAGCCAGGTCAACGAGGCCCTGCAGGTGCTGCTGGGGTCGAGTTACGTCAACGACTTCGACTTCAACAACCGCGCGTATCGCGTGTATGTGCAGGCCGATCAGGCGTTCCGCGCACAACCGGACGCGTTGAAGCGGTATTACGCCCGCGCGACCAACGGTCGCATGGTGCCGCTCGACACGGTCGTCAACATTCGTGAGACCACGGCGCCGGCCGTCATCAGCCACTTCAACCTGTTCCGGTCGACCGAAATCACCGGCTCGGCGGCACCAGGGGTGTCGTCAGGTCAGGCGCTGGCCGCGATGGAACAGATCTCACGTGAGACCTTGCCTGCGGGGTACGACTTTGCGTGGGCAGGGCAGTCGCTTGAAGAAATCAAGGCCGGATCGCAGGCGGTCTACATCTTCGGGTTGAGCCTGCTGCTTGTGTACCTGGTGCTGGCCGCGCAGTACGAGAGCTGGGTGCTGCCCATCATCATCCTGCTGGCCGTGCCGCTGGCGGTCTTTGGCGCTTTGTCCGCCCAGATGCTGCGTGGGTTCACCAACGACATCTTCTGTCAGGTCGGCCTGGTCATGCTGATCGGCCTTGCGGCCAAGAACTCGATTCTGATCGTCGAGTTTGCGGAGCAACTGCGCGATCAGGGGCTGTCGATTGTCGAGGCCGCCGTGGAGTCGGCGCGCATCCGCCTGCGGCCGATTCTGATGACGTCGCTCGCTTTCATCCTCGGCGTGCTGCCGCTCGCCCTTGCGACCGGCGCCGGCGCCGGCGCGCGCAACTCGGTGGGCACGGCCGTGATCGGCGGCATGGCGGCGTCGACGTTCCTGTCGGTCATGTTCATTCCGCTGTTGTATGTGGTGATTCGGTCGCTGGCGCCAGGCAAGCCGCGGCAACATGAGGACACGGCCCCACCCGCGATGGCGACCGCCGAAGGAGGTGCCCATGTCTAAGCGCCTCCTGATGGCTGTGGTGGCCGGGTGCCTGTCGGTGCCAGGCCTAGCGGTGGCGCAGGCGCCGAAGGTGATTGAGTTCGACGACGCGATCGCGAGAGCCGTGGCGGCGAACCGATCGGCCGCGCAGGCTGCGCTGGCGATCGAACGGGCGGAAGCGTTGTTGCAGAACGCGCGGGCGGGGACGTTGCCGTCGGTGTCGGCCACAGCCACGAGCGTCACGCTCGATCGCGAGATCGGGTTTGACGACCGCGTGACGCAGCCCCGGACGCAGGTGACGTTCGGCGCGACGGCCAGTATGCCCATCCTCGCGCCGGTCCGGTGGGCCGCCGTCGCGCAGGCGCGGCAGCAGGTCGGCGTGGCAGAGCTTTCTGTGCAGGAAGCCCAGCGGCAGATTGCCGTCGCGGCGGGTCAGGCGTATCTGGCGGTGATTGCACAGAAGCGGCAGGTCGACGTGACGCAGCGGTCGGTCGAGACCGCGCGCGCGCATCTGGACTACGCGCGGAAGCGCCGTGAGGGCGGGCTTGGCAGCCGGCTGAACGAACTGCGGGCGGCGCAGTCTGTGTCGGCGGACGAAGCTCGCCTTGAGAACGCGCGACTCGGTGTGCTGCGTGCTCAGGAAGCGCTCGGCGTGATCCTCGCGGAAGCCGGTCCGGTGGATGCCGGCCGTGAACCAGCGCTTGAGGTGCCGGCCGGCGCGGTCGACGCCGACGCCGCGATCGCCGGGCGATCGGATCTGCGGTGGCAGCGCGCGGTGCGCGATGCCGCACAGCGCGTGTTTGACGACAGCGTGCGCGACATCCTGCCGACCGGTTCGGTGTCGTTTACGCCGCAGTTCGTCACCCCGCGCGGATTGTTCCAGCCGTCCCAGTCGTGGCGCCTGACGTTCTCGGTGACCCAGCCCATCTTTGAAGGCGGTCAGCGCGTGGCCGCCAAACAACTTCGTGCCGCCGCGGTCAATCAGGCGCGCCTGACGATCGAGACGCTCGAGATTCAGGTGCGCGCCGACGTGCGCCTCGCGCAGGCGTCTGTGGACAGCTACACCCGCGTGCTCGCGCACGCCCGGGCTGCGGCCGCACAGGCGGTCGAAGTCCTCACGATCGCGACCGGTGCCTTCGAACTCGGCGCCACCACCAATCTCGAAGTGATCGACGCCCAGCGTCAGGCGCGCGATGCCGAAGCCGTGGCCGTCATCGCCGAAGACGGCCTCCGCCGCGCCCGCCTCGACCTGTTGGTCGCGTTGGGGCGGTTCGCGGGGAAGTAGGGGTGGGTGAGGTTGGGTCACGGAATGCGATAAAAGACACTGCAGCCTTGGCATTCGGCGCCCGCGCGAGTGACCAGGCAACCGATCTGGTGTCGTCGGTCGGCGTGTGTGGTGGGAGGGATGATGACGCTGGCGATGGCCCGGCGATCACAACTGGAGGGACGTGTGATGGCAATTCGGAATCCCCGACTGAATCGGAACGGACGCACGGGTCTTGCGACGCTTATCGCCGCAGTGCTGGTGCTCGCCATGGTGCCGCTGGCATCGATGCGCGCAGCAGTCGTCGCAGAAGTTCAGGCTCCGCAGGCCCCGGTCCGCGTCGGCAGCCAGATCCTGCCGCCGAAGAAAATCAAAGACGTGCGTCCCGTGTATCCGCCGATGGCGATTGCCGGCAAAGTACAAGGGACCGTGATCCTCGAGCTTGCCATCGACGCCGAAGGGGCGGTCACCGACGCGAAGATCCTCCGGTCGGTGGCATTGCTGGATCAGGCTGCACTTGAGGCTGTCCGTCAGTGGCGTTTCACGCCGACGGAACTCAACGGTCAGCGTGTGCCGATTGTCATGACGGTGACCGTCGCGTTCCGTCTCGACGAAAACGGCAATCCCGTCAACCCTGCGCCGCCTCAGCCACTGACGGACGCGCAGCGCCGGGAATTCGACGAACTCAAGTCTCGCCTGGCCACGCTCGAAGCCGAACGCGCGGGAGCGGCCCAGACCGATCGTCCGGCGCCGACGTGGACCGAGGGTGACCCACCACTCCGCATTGGCGGCAACATCAAGGAACCGAAGAAGCTCAAGGACGTCCGGCCCGTCTATCCGGAGATTGCGCTCAACGCCCGCGTTCAGGGCATCGTCATCATCGAGACGCAGATCGATCGGGACGGTCGTGTCAGTAACGCCAGGGTCATTCGTCCGGTCGCGCTGCTCGATGACGCTGCGATCGATGCGGTGATGCAGTGGGAATTTGAACCGGTGCTGCTCAATGGCCAGCCCGTGCCGGTCATCATGACGGTCACCGTGAACTTCACGCTGCCGGGGCTGTGACAGCCCTAACCTCCGGCCATGCGCTCGGGGAGCCAGAAGGGCAGTTCGACATCCGCCCCGGCCCGGGCGCGTTGCCGGGCGTCGATGGCGGCGCTCCGAAATTTGGTGTGCATATGTTCTCTGACCGGGAATCCTATCGGGTCGTCACCAGGGGCGCTGCGAGTTGTCCGCAACCGCTGGCGATGTCAATGCCGCGCCGCTGCCGCACGGTGCTCGGGATCCCGTACGTCGCCAGGACATCCTGGAACGCGCGGGCCGTCTTCGGCGCCGTCGGCGCGCCCGTGTAGCCATCCGTCGGGTTGAGCGGGATCAGGTTCACGTGTGCGCGTTGGGTGGAGAGCAGACGTCCGAGGGCGTCCGCGTCCGCCGGTTGGTCATTCTCGCCGGCGATGAGGGTCCATTCGAAGAAGATGTGCCGGTCGAGGACGGCGGAGTACTCGCGGCACGCGTCCATCAATTCGTCGAGGGGCCACGCCCTGGCGGCTGGGGGCAGCAGCGCCAGCCGGCCTTCTTGTGTCGCGGAGTGCAGCGACACGGCGAGACTGATTGCGCGGCGCTCCGCAGCCAGGCGCCGGATGCCCGGTGCCACACCCACAGTGCTCAAGGTGATGCGACGAGGACTCAGCCCGAATCCGGCGGTGTCCGCCAGAATCTCGGCCGCCGCCATCACCGCGTCATAGTTGTGGAGGGGTTCCCCCATCCCCATCAGCACGATGTTGCGGAACTTCGGAACTTCGGCACCTCGGAACTTCGAGACCGTGAGCACCTGACCCACAATCTCCGCCGTCGTCAGATGTCGTGCGAAACCCATCTGCCCCGTGGCGCAGAAGACGCAGCCCATCGCGCATCCGGCCTGGGTGCTGACGCAGGTGGTGACGCGGCCGTCGTAGCGCATCAGCACGGTTTCCACCTGCCGGCCATCGGCAAGCGTCAGCAGGAACTTGCGGGTAAAGCCGTCGGACGAACGCGTCTCGCACGCGATCGTCGGCCGGACGACCGGGATGTTGGCCTGCATCCGTGCCGCAAGGCCGGCCGGGAGCCCAGGAATCGCGTCCATGTCCGACCGCCCGTCACGATGGGCATGTTGCCAGACGGGCTTCGCGTGGACGGCCTTGTACCCCCACGCCTCCAGCCGATCCGCCAGCGCCGCCCGGGACAAGCCCAACAAGGACTCGGACATTTACACACATAATAATGACTGCATGTCCCTTCTGCCGGCTGCGGATGTCCGGCGCCTTCGTCTTGTCGCCTTCGCCGGCATTTGCGCCAGCTTCGTCCTCGCCGTCCTCAATATCGTGGTTGGTGTTGGCGCCAACTCGCGATCAGTGCTGGCGACCGGCATCGAATTCGCCGGCGACGTGTTCGCATCGTCGCTGGTGCTGATTGGCATCATCCTGGCGGCGAAGCCGGCCGACGAGGAACATCCCTATGGGCACGGCCGTGTCGAGACGCTCAGTGCGTTTGTGCTTGGGCTGATTCTGATGGCCGCCGGCGCACTTGTCAGCTGGAACTCCCTGTCCGGGATCACCGAGCGGCATGATGCACCTGGCCTGATGGCGGTCGTGGCGCTGGTGTTCGCGATTGTCCTGCGCGCCGTGATGGCCGGTCTCAAGTTCCGCGTCGGCCGGCAGCATGCCAGTGCTGCGCTTGTCGCTGATGCGTGGAACGACGCCGTGGACATTCTGGCGGCGACGACGGCGTTGGTGGCGGTGGGACTGGCGATGTACGACCCCCGGTTTCTGGCCGCCGACCATTACGGGGCCTTTGCGGTCGGTGTCATCGTGGTGCTGACCGGCCTCCGTGTGCTGCGTGATGCGTCGCTGGAACTCATGGACACGATGCCCGGCGACGAGAAGATCGAGGAGATTCGACAGGTGGCCATGTCGGTGGGCGGTGTCCGTGGCGTGGACAAGACCTACGCCCGCAAGACCGGCTTTGCGTATCACGTCGATCTGCACATCGAGGTGGATCCCCACATGACCGTCGCGGCCTCCCACCGGATCGCCGGCCACGTCCGCAGCCTCGTGCGCGAGCGGCTCCCCTGGGTGGCCGATGTGCTGGTGCATGTCGAGCCCGGGGCGTGACCACGCAGGACGCGTACTTCGGCATGTAGGGCGCGCTGGACCTGAGCGCGCCACCACGGTGCGCTGCAACCCCGTGCGCCCTGCGAGGGCCGCCTACCGAGTAACATGGCGCACATGCGCGCCATCTTCGAATTCCTCGGCCTCAGGAGCGACCCTCCGGACACGGACAGCCAGACCATCCGCCGCATCGCGGATGAACTCGATCGTCTCGATCCGGATCGGGCGCGGTATGTGGCGGCGTTTGCATTTCTGCTCAGCCGCATCGCTCGCGCGGATCTTGAGGTGACGGCCGCCGAGACTGATGCCATGGAGCGTCTCGTGCGCGAGCATGCGGGATTGTCGCCCGAGCAGTCGGCCCTCGCTGTGCAGATGGCGAAGGCTCAGCATCTGCTCTTTGGCGGCACGGATGACTTTCTTGTCACGCGCGAGCTCGGTCGGGTCACGACCTACGAACAGCGCGTGGCTCTGATCGACTGCCTGCATGCCGTGGCGGCCGCGGACCACAGAATTCTCAACGCGGAAGCGACTGAAATCGCCAGAACCGCCCGCGAACTGAAAGTGGAACAGCCGGACCTGTCGTCGATCCGCGCACGATACGGCGCACATATCGAGGCCAGAAAAGGGCTGGCCGATGGGGCGGCAGAGTAGGGAGTCGCGGCGTGCGGACGGAGAGCTGGCTCATCGGGTTCGCCCTGACCGTCGGGCTCGCCATCGTCGCGGTCGTGGCGCTCGTCACGGTCTCCTCGACACGTCAGCCACTGCATCCCAATGCTGAGGCTGTGACGTCAACGCGGGTGTCCGAGCCTGCGCCGCGCTGGAGCGGTGCGGCGGAGCAGGGGCGCCAGTTGGCGCGGGCTGCGCTCGTCGAGCAGAACGTGCCGGGACTTTCGGTGGCGGTCGGCGTCGCCGGCGAGATTGTGTGGGCGGAAGGATTCGGTTGGGCCAATCTTGAGAGCCAGACAGCCGTTGATCCCCGCACACGCTTCCGGATCGGACACGTGTCCAAGGCGCTCACATCAGTGGGTGTTGGCCTGTTGCGGGAGCAGGGGCGCCTGCATCTCGACGATGAGATCCAGACATACGTACCAGCGTTTCCCAGGAAAACGTGGCCGGTCACGCTGCGCCAGTTGATGGGGCACACGGCCGGTGTGCGGCACTACAAGGATGACGAGTGGGGGGACAAACCGTCCACGCATTGTGATCGGGCGGCGGATGGGCTGAATGCCTTCGAGCACGATCCGCTGCTGTTCGAACCGGGTACCACATATCGATATTCCACATACGGCTGGGTTCTGGTGAGTGCGGCCGTCGAGGCCGCCGCCCGCGAGCCCTTCCCGCAGTTCATGCGGAGCCGGGTCTTTGAGCCGCTCGGCATGGTCGACACCACGACGGATGTGGTGACCGAGCTGATGCCCAATCGCGCGACGTCGTATTACCGCGGCAACCTCGGCAGCGAGATCACCACCGGCGTGGACTATTCCTGTTTTGCCGGCGCGGGGGCGTTTCTCTCGACGCCGTCCGACCTCGTGCGTTTCGCACACGCGCTCACGGGTGGCACATTCCTGCAGGCCGCCACGATCGACGCGTTGCAGTCGCCGCAGACGCTGGCGTCCGGGGAGAGCACGGCCTACGGCTTGGGCTGGATGTTGGAGTCTGTGGACCTGGCGGGCGGGCAGACGCGCGTGGTCGGGCATGCCAGCCGCACCATTGAAGGCGCCTCGACGTCGTTCCTGATCTTCCCCGACCGCGGGCTCGCCGTGGCCGTGACGGCAAACATGTCCTTCGCGGACATGAAGTCGGTAGCGTTGGCCGTTGCGCGGGCATTTGCGGAGTGAACTCCCGGATGCCATCACGTTCTGCGGACGTCAGCAACATTGCGGTCTGGTCATTCCCGAATCACCTGTAACCGCAAGTGGTCCTCGAACGCGTCAAAATCCCTGTCGTTGTGGAGCAGCGCATGGCCGCCACGGATGCAGAACGTGGCGATCACTGTGTCGATCGTCTTCCGCACCGTGCGGCCACGAGCCCTCAGAGTGCGGTAGTTGGCAGCCGCGGCAACGGCCAGGTCAATTCCACCCGTGTCGAAGATCTCAAATCGCTTCAAGCCTGTCAGGACGGTCGAGGCCTGCGTGTCGGTCGCGACGCCTTGCAGCACTTCGCACACCATCAGATCGAGCAGACCCAGCCGGCGCGACGTCATTTCGCGTTCCAGCCATTGGGCCTGCGGTGATGGTGTACCGGCCAGGTAGTCGATCCAGACCGTGGTGTCGACGATTACCATGTCAGGCCCGTGCGATCCGGCCGTGCCGGCTCGCGGCCAGATCTCCCTTCCAGGCGACCTTGCCCTTCAGCTGCCGAAACCCCGCCTGGCCATGAGTGTCAATCAACAGCCGCAGCGCCCGCTCGACCACGGCGCGCTTCGTCGGCTCGCCGCTCACCCGTATGGCTTCGTCCATCAAGTCGTCGCTGATGTCGATGTTGGTCCGCATGATTCCTCGATGTGTAAGGATCGAGGAATTATGTGTATAAGTCAAGTTGGTATTCATGACGACGACGCCGCCATCGTCGGGTGCGAGCCTGCAAGTAGGTTGGTATATCAATCGTGGGCCTGACCACGTCTCCGACACCACGACTGAACGGAGTGAAGGAGTGGTGGAGGCGGCGGGAGTCGAACCCGCGTCCGAAAGGCCTGTCGTCGCCGGTGTCTACATGCGTAGTCGGACTTAGAAATTCGCGACCGTCATCGAAGCCCGACGAACGTGACGGCCGCTAGTCCGTGAAGTCTCGTCTCCCAATGCCGGACGCATCAGTCGACCAGCCTGCTGAATGGCGTGTTACCCCAGCCCGCAGGCTGACTGGAGAACACGTCGCGGTTAATTAAGCCGCGAGTGCGAGCTGCGTGTCCGCAGTTGCATTGTTTTTTCCGCCGGATTTACGAGTCGGATGGAAAGTGGCTCGGCATGCTACCCGCGATCCCTTGCCCCCGTCGAAGCCGTGACGCCCCCACAAGAACGGTCGCTGAAGACAGCTTAGCAGATGGGCGGATGGTGCTGGGCGCGCAATACGTACGTAGGGCCCGCTGAACTGCAGCGGGCCGTGCAATGGCGCGCTCAAGTTCAGCGCGCCCTACGTGCGTCCCGGACCCCAGGACCCTGGACCTCGGGACTCCTGGACCCTGGACCTCTGGACTCCTGGACCCTGGACCACTTGTACTCTTTGCCCCTTTCCTTCATAATGCCCCTGCCGTTGTATGCCGATTGAACATCGCGTTCGCGAAGCGCTCGACGCCACCGTCGAGCGCCTGCTCGGTGCAGCGCGCAAAATCGACGTGGAAGAAGTCGAGCTGCTGGCCCGTCACGCTGCGGTGTGCCTTGAGAACATCACGTCGGTCCGGCCGGTTGAAGTTCTGGCCCGACCCAACTGACAATCAGGCATGACTCAGTTTGCGCGTGGACTTGCCGGCGGACTCTTGCTCGTGGCAGGCCTCGTGTTCGGCTGGCCCGAGTCGTCGACTTCGGCCTCGACACCCTACTGGCTCGTGCCACCGGGCATCTCCACTCAGCCAACTCCGGTCGTCACGGCCCTCGCGCAGTTGGCGGATGGAAAGGCTGGGCCCGCGCTGCCGGCCCTCACGGCGGGCGCGTCTGATGCCACGGTCGGTGCGTATGTGCGGATCCACCAAGGGCGTGCAGAGCTGGCGCTTGGACGCACGGCCGATGCGGCCGCGTCTGCGAAGGCTGCCCTGGCCGCCGCATCCACGACCTATCTGAAAGAACGTGCGTTGTGGCTCGCCGCAGACGTCGCAGAAGCCGCAACCGATTGGCCCGCGGCCGCGCAGGCCCTTTCGGCGCTCGTGGCGCTCCCGTCCGCGTCGCCGGTGCAGGCGTTGTATCGCCTGGCTGTGGCGTCGCAGCAACTTGGGCAGAAGGAGACGGCGGCGGCGACGTTTGCCAGGGTCTACTACGACTATCCACTCTCCGACGAAGCCGCGCTTTCGGCTGACGAGATCCCCAAGGCCACGTCGCCGCGCGAATTCGCGCGCGCGCAGGCGCTGTTCAGGGCGAGCCGCTGGGCCGAGGCGCGCAAGGCCTTTGAGGCTGCACGCCCCGTCGTGACTGATGACGACCGTGATTTGGTCGCGCTGCGTCTCGCGCAGCTGGATTATCACCAGAAGCGCTGGCCCTCGGCACGCGAAGCGCTCCGCGTCTACCTGGCGCGTCCTGGCGTGTCGGCCGCGCGCCGTGACGAGGCGGAGTATTTCGCGATCGGGACTATCCGCGAGCAGGGCCGTCACGCGGAATACATCGGGGCGGTTCGCGCGTTTGTGGACCGGGAACCCACGGCCACCTGGGCCGAAGCCGCGCTGAACGACCTCGGGACGCACTACATCCTCACGGACGCTGATGACAAAGCGGCCGCGGTGTTCACCGAGCAGTACGACCGCTTTCCCACCGGCGTGTTTGCCGGCCGTGCCGCGTGGAAGGCCGGCTGGTGGGCGTTCTCGACCGGCGACTACGCTCTGACGATTCGGCTGTTCGAGAGTGCTGCGGCCGGCCTTCGCCGCGCGGATTACCGGTCAGGCTGGGTGTATTGGGCCGCGCGTGCGCACGAGCGGCTGGGCCACCGCGACCAGGCCCTCGCCGGCTATGAACAGACGATCGCCGACTACGGCAATTCGTACTACGGCCGGGAGGCCGCCCAGGCTCGCGAGACGCTGCTGGCCGCCACTCGTCCTGCAGGCGCCGGCTCCGTCGAGCCCGTGCGTCGCGATGCGCCCCTCGTGTTTGAACCAGGGGCCGCTCCGGCGACGGCTTCCATCATCCAGTCACTGCTGTTGGCACAGCTATGGGACGACGCGATTGGCGAGATTCGTCGCGCACAGCACGACGAAGGCACGGCGCCAGTGCTGGATGCCACGCTCGGGTACGCGCTCCACCGGAAGGGTGAGTTCCGGCCGGCGATTAATGCGATGAAACGGGCGTATCCCCAGTACCTGGCGGACGGCAGCCACGTGTTGCCGCGCGAGATTCTGACGGTGATCTTTCCGCTCGACTACTGGGACCTGATTCAGACGCACGCCGACCGCCACGATCTTGATCCGTTTGTGATCGCGGCGCTGATGGCGCAGGAATCGACGTTTGATCCAAAGATCCGGTCGGCGGCCAATGCGTGGGGGTTGATGCAGATTCTGCCCACGACCGGCGCCCGCGTGGCCCGGCAACTGGACCTTCGCCCGTTTTCGACGGCGAGTCTGACGCGGCCCGAGATCAACGTCCGGCTCGGCACGCAATACTTCGCCGACCTCGTCCGCCGGTTCAACGGTAACGTCGCCGCCGCGCTGGCGGCCTACAACGCCGGAGAAAATCGCGTCGACCGCTGGCTGGTGGAGCGTCCGGGGCTCGATCGCGACGAGTTCGTGGACAGCATCCCGTTTCCGGAAACGCAGGGCTACGTGAAGAAGATTCTTGGCACGGCCGAAGACTATCGCGCGCTGTACCGTCGTACGAGTGTGCAGCGCTGATGACCGGCCGCCCCCGCACCTCGCAGAAGGCATCCCGGTTCACCGAGTCGGTCATCCGTGAGATGACGCGCCTGGCGCACGCGCATGGCGCCGTCAATCTGTCGCAGGGATTCCCGGATTTCCCGGCACCCGCGGCCGTGAAGCAGGCCGCCTGCGACGCCATCGCCGGCGACATCAACCAATACGCCGTGACGTGGGGTGCCAGGTCGCTCCGGCACGCCATCGCGGCGGATGCCAACGCGCGTCATGGTCTTTCAGTCGATCCCGACGCGCACGTCACGGTGTGTTGCGGTTCCACCGAAGCCATGATGGCCACGATGCTCGCCATCGTTGACCCCGGCGACGAGGTCATCGTCTTTGAGCCGTTCTACGAGAACTATGGGCCTGACGCGATCCTGTCCGGGGCCGCGCCGCGGTATGTGACGTTGCATCCGCCGGCGCCAGGCACTCGCGGAGACTGGACGTTTGATCCGGACGAACTCGCCGCGGCGTTCTCCAACAGGACGCGCGCGATCATCATCAACACGCCGAACAATCCCACGGGCAAGGTGTTTACGCGCGAGGAGCTCGTGCTCATCGCGGGTCTGTGTCAGCGGTGGGGCGTGTTGGCCGTGACCGACGAAATTTACGAACACATCCTTTACGACGGTGCGGCACACGTGCCGATGGCCGCCCTCGACGGGATGGCCGACCGCACGGTCACCATCAACAGTGTGTCGAAGACCTACAGTGTGACGGGGTGGCGTGTGGGCTGGACCATTGCTCCGGCCGATGTCACCGGCGCGATCAGAAAAGTGCACGACTTTCTCACCGTCGGTGCGGCCGCGCCGCTGCAGGCGGCTGCCGCCGCCGCGTTGTCGATGCCCGCGCAGTATTACGCCGGCCTCTCAGAGACGTATCGCGTGAAACGCGAACGACTGATGGACATCCTTTCCGGTTCTGGCTTCCGCTGCATCGAGCCCCGCGGGGCGTACTACATCATGACGGACGTATCGGGCTTTGGGTTTTCCGATGACGTGGCGCTGGCGAAACATCTGGTGACGACGGTCGGTGTGGCCAGTGTGCCGGGCAGCAGCTTTTATCGTGGGGATGGTGGCCGGCAGCAGTTGCGCTTCTGCTTCTGCAAAAAGGAAGAGACGCTTACGGCTGCCGCGGAGCGGCTGGCGGCATGGGCCAGATGATCTCGTAGAGCGACCACGACGGACCGTCCTCGACGAGACGCATCCCCAGGTTGGCCGACCCAAGCTGGATCCTGATTTCTGCGGCTCGCGCAGGGGAATACCGATGGTAGTGGACGACCACCCAGCGCACGCCTTTCTCCCGCATCAGGTCGACCGCCGCCTGGGATGGGAACTGGTCCAACACGGGGCGCGACGTGTAGTAGTCGGGCGGGAAGTGGTCGCTGTAGCCGTTCAGAATCGGCTGCCAGTGGAAGGTCGACATCAACATGTAGTCGGTGTTGAGGAACCGCTCCGTGGAGCCCCGGTAATACGGAAACTCCGCGACGCCGGCGCGCGGCATCCTCGCGAGCCGTTCATACACCGCCGGGACCTCAGGCGCGGCCGCCAGTTGCAGTGGGCCGACCCACGACTCGATAACCGCGATGGTGATGAGCGCGA
>Ga0222713_10001147_pt1 | contig 30320 bp, 40 predicted proteins | sample C33_649DmetaG_FD_165061 | JGI IMG/M metagenome (GOLD analysis project Ga0222713, IMG submission 165061) | Estuarine water microbial communities from San Francisco Bay, California, United States - C33_649D | ecosystem: Environmental > Aquatic > Marine > Unclassified | place: USA: California... | reverse complement strand
AACTATTTATGCAACTGTAGTTTCCAATCCTAATGTCTCAAAACGTGCCGAAAAAAGTACATTTGCAATAGCAAAAGAAATCAGAAAAGAAGGCGAAAAATGGAGTGATGCTGTAAAAAGAGTAAAGGAAAACAGAAAATGAAACTATTAAAATTAACCAAACAGGAAGTCGCAAAACTTCAAAAGCAATACAAATTTGGGTCTGATTTATCCAAACAAGACGTAGTAGTCAAAATATTTAACCCTTATGGTAGGGGAAGATGGTATTTGGTAAATCAAGACCCCAAGGACCCTGATTACATTTGGGCGATTGTAGATTTAGGGATGGGACCTGAAGTTGGCTCAGTGAGTTTGAGCGAACTGCAGAACCTGCGAATGCCTGTATATGGGTATAAATTCCCGTTGGAAAAAGACAGATTTACACAACGAAATGCTGTCGAAGTTTTTGAAGGATTGCAGCGTGGCAATTATTTTGCAGATGGTGGAGAAATCAAAGTAGAAGTTGCTCAAAAAGACATTTACAACAAAAATCATTACAAAGGTATATTCCAAGATTCCGACAAAGACGGTGTTCCTGACATTGATGATGCACAACCGAAAAATCCAAAATTACAGGGAGAGGTTGAAGAGTTGAAGTTCTCTCAAGTGTTCGATAGGCTAATAAAAACGAAAAGGTCTTTGGACAAAATTATGAGGGCGGCTATCTCAAAACTCAAGGTGATTTCCCCTGTAGGAAGTACGATTTATGCTCGAACCAAAACGCCTTATTCCATAATCAACAAATTGATTAATAAAAAGTCTACGAGCCTTGAAAGAAGCAAATTGGGAGATGTTGAAGGTTTGACAGATTTAATTGGAACCACTGTAGTTGTGAAAAATTTGAGTGGTATCGAACAAGTATCAAAGGAATTAGATAAAGGGGCGTTGGGTGAAATATTGGAAAAAAAAGATTATTACGAAAACCCAAAAGCGGGTTATCGTGCAATTCACTACATCACCATTTTTGAGGGTGTTGCTATTGAAGTGCAATTGAAAACTTATCGTCAAAAAGAAATCAATGAGGCCTCTCACCAAGCGTACAAATACGAAAATCTTGAAGCGGACCGTTTGTTGTATTTGACTAATTTGGCGAATGAGGCTGATATGGGAGAGCGAAAAGCACAAATAGAAATTGACAAAATTTTCCTCGATAAAAAAGCCTTAAAGGAATCTTTGTACAAAGACAAAGTAAGAGGAAATAAATTACCTTCGTAATAAAATTTACACATATGAAAAATATAACCACTATCCTACAGGAGAAAAATGTGAAAGTCGACACTTTGCCCGACAACATTCAAAGTGCAATTGAAAATTCAATGAACCTTTTCGAAGACATTCAAACTTTAGAAGACACGTTGACTGAAGAGTCTACAGATGAAGAAAAAGCAGAATTCAACGAATTAAAGGAAACCCACGAAGATTTTAACGAACAGATTCTTGGGGCAATTGACAATTTTCAAGAAGAACTTGAAGCAAAGAAAAAAGCCCAAAATAATGCAAGTCCTGCGCCTGCGCCTGCGCCTGAACCAAAACCTGCAACACCTCCATCATCAAATCCCGAACCCAAAAAAAAAGGAATTGGATTTGGTACTTTCATTATCGGAGCGGCAGTTTTGATTGTAACTGCAGGTGCTGTTAATATGATGAGAAATAAGAACTAATGGAAAAAATACCCCAACACTATTTTGCGTTTAATCCACAGTCTGTCCGTTGGATGGATATGGTGTTTGTTGCACCTATTATGATTTATGCGGGTGTGAAGGGGGATTTTAAACCATATGTGAAATTTTCACTCATTGCGATTGGCTCTTTGACTTTTCTTTACAACGGCATTAATTATGTAACCAATTTGCAAAACGGAGAAAAATGAGTTACCGTATTACAAGATACACTTTTGAACAGGCTAAAAAATTGGGGGTGACTGTAAAGCCGTCCACAGTTCAAGGCAAAAAGATTGATGTATTCAAGAACGGAACGAAATTGGCCTCAGTTGGTGCTATAGGGTACAATGATTATCCAACATTTATGCGATTGGAGCGCGAGGGAAAGGTTCCTTCAGGAACCGCTAATTTGCGTCGGAAAGCATATAAAATCAGACATCAAAAAGACAGAACCGTCCGTGGAAGTAACGGATGGTACGCTGATAAACTCTTATGGTAATGGACAAGAAATTAAAAGTAGTAATCGTGGCCTCAGTAGGTATTGCTGCAATATTGATTGGAGTGTCTTTGCTCTTTATTCAAAGGGGTATTGACCGAAAAGCAATTACAGAAGAAGACCGCAATGTTTTAAGACAAATTCGAATTTCATAATTATGGAAATCAAGATACCTGCAATTCAAAAGGAGTGGAAAGTTCCTGCAAATCAACCACCTTGGAAAAGTCAAGCCACGGCTGTGATAAAAAAAATCAAGGCGAATTATAGTGGGCAAATGGCAAAAGCATCTCAATACACAGGGGTCCCTGTAAATATTTTAGTAGCGTTTGCCGCCACAGAAAGTGGAGGCGCGTTGAATCAAACCTTAAATGGTCCATCCAAAGGAATTATGCAAGTAAATCCTTCTTCGGCTTGGCAAGCACTATCGGACCAAATAAAAGTCGATACAATAGGTCGATTCTACCCCCTTTACCAATTGGCTCCGAATGCATTCGTGGTAAAAAAACCTGTTGCTGCCAACTCGGTAGGAAAGGCTACGGATTATTTGACCTTAAAACCCGTAGGTACAGCGTCAGCATACCTTGGTCAAAGAATGGTCGCTGATGCTCAATTTGCTATTTATATGGGTTCGTTGTTATTGGCACAGTTAATAGCGGGTACAATTGCTAAAACAGGCCAAATAAGACTTGACCACATCATCATTAAATATAATGCGGGTACGGGTCGATTTAGGCAAGTGGTATCAAGTAGAGGCTTGGAAAGCGCAAGTGTAGACACAACACAGTTGTATAATCAGTTACCAATTCCTGTTTCTCAGGCTTACATCGTCAAAATGATGGGAATAAATGGTTATTTAGATGTTCAAAAACAGGGTTTGGCGTAAAAAACATAACGGCATTGAACTGTAGAAAAAACTCACTATTTTTGTTTTAATCAATTAAATACAGAATACTATGGCAAATACTAAATCAGGATTCGTACCTATGGCTGTTGGGATTGCATTGTCTCTTGCAACAATTTATGTTATCGCATACTTTGCAGGCAAGGGATGGGAGAAAGCAACCGATAAGTAATTGTGAAAGGAATTTTCAAAGAAATATTGGATGCGACCCAAGGTCCGCACGCAAATGGAGTTCTCTACGCAGGGGCTGTAGGACTTTTATTGTCCAATATTATTCCAACCCCTGCAGATGCTTTATATTTCCATCGTGAGAAAAAACTCAAGGAGAAATGGGAAAATAAAGAAATTACACCCGAAAAATATTGGCAAAAAACTGCAACCGCATATTATGTGTATAAACCCGTATGGTGGGGTCTTGTAATTAGCGCAATGTATTTTACCAAAGGCGATGTCAAGGACAAAGCGAAAATAGGTTTGATGATTGTAGGAGCAGGAGCCGTGGTGGGTATAGTTTACAGAAATTACACAAAAGACATTCAAAATGTTCGTAGAGAAGTTTTGACTTCTATGGAGCCAAAGAAAAACATTACAGGTACAACGAAGCCCGTAAAAGTTGGTCAATACAGGTCAGTTCTTCGAAAAGGAAACGTCTTAAAGTTTGTCGCTTAATAAAAAAGAAATGGAAAATTTAACAGGAACACCCGCAGCAACAGCAGCACCCGCTGCCCCCGCAGCACCCGCTGCCCCCGCAGCAGTGGCAACACCCGCTATGGCGCAAGGTGGTAGTGTAGCAGATGCAACACCTAAAATGATAGAGGGTGGCGACGTTTCATCAGTAGAAACGAATTGGGGCACTTGGATTGCAATTGGCTTGGTGTCACTTACGCTTGTTTCATTAATTTTACAGATTGCTGTACATCGCAAAAATTTAAAGAAAGTCGATGCAGACGATGAGGCTTTGCAAAAAGATGTCAGGGAACTGAAAATGAATGTGAAAAAACAAATGGGCGAAAAGTATGAAACCTTGGCTTGACGAAGTCACCTATGGCAACCCAAATGATGAGTTACTTCCTTACTTAGAAAAAGGGGAGTTTGATTTCGTATTCGAAGCACTAAAAAAATTCCCACCGCCTAAAAATTCTTCTGAAACTACGCGGGATGAAATGAGAGAACTTATTTCCATTCAGAACTCTCCTGAGCAAAAAAACGAAGAAATTATGTCAAGGTATTTGAACTATGACGAAAATTTCGGAGATGTATTCAAAACTTATTGCAAAGACACAATAGGAGAAAATATGGATGAAGTGATTGACCAAATCACAAAAGATGGTTTTTACATTCTGACAAAATTAAAGTTCTTTTATCAAAGGCCTCGTCCATATCAGTTGGCACAATATTTACGGGCGCGTCTTTTTCCGTTTGCTGCAACCACTGCATTGACTCCTGCATATCCTTCAGGACATTCATTTGAGTCATACGCTTTAGCAGAATATATTGGTAGCAAATACCCCGAACATTATCAGTTTTTGACTGATTTAGCACACGACATATCAATTAGTCGATTATTTCTTGGATTGCACTTTGCCACTGATTTAGATTTTGGCAGATTTGCGGCTAAGAAATATGTAGGCTCAAAGCAATTTGCAAGTAAATATGGAATATGAATTTCTTGTAACACCAATCGGGAAGCCGAGAATGACCCAACGGGATAAATGGTTAAACCCACCCCGTAAACCAATATTAAATTATAGAATTGCAAAACACGGTATTCAACATTATGCCTGTGAACAAAATTTTACTTTGCCCGAAATAATTAATGTTATTTTTGTTTTACCTGTTTCAGAATCTTGGAGCAATAAGAAAAAAACATCAATGATTGGGCAGCCACATCGCCAAAAACCCGATTTGGATAATATCCTCAAATTTTTGATGGATAGCCTTCTCCCAAACGGAGGTGATGAAGTTGTGCATACCATAAACGCCCGTAAAATTTGGGGCGAACACGGTAAAATATTAATTGAAACAAAAAATGACTCGACAACGGAAAATCGAAACGAAGCCAATTGAACAATTATTTTCGGCATTGAGTGAGACGCTCAATGAAATTGGCTATATGAGAACCATTCACCTACTGAGAAAAGGTCAAGAAAACGTGTGGAATTCAGACTTGAAAGTCGCTACGGATGCGGTTTGCAAGGTATTTAATATTTCTCCCGATGTGGTTTTTGGTAAATCGAGAAAATATCCTCGGAAATATGCTTTCGCTATTTGGGTTTATTTATCGTACACCAAATTAAATTACACGCTGCCCGATTTAGTGAATTATACTCATAAGTCTTTGTCAACAATTAGCAAGGCTAAAGGAAGTATCGATAATCGAAAAAGCGTCACTGCATTTGAAAAGAAAATTAACGAAAAACTTGATGAATGCATACAAATCATAAATGAAATCAAACCCCAATAATTATGGAAAATACAGAAAATGTGAATTCAGAAATCATTGATGATTTCTCCCCGCTTACTCAGGAAAATGTAATTCAACGCGATTACACAAAACCAAATGTTGACTTTTCTCAAGTTAATGCAACCCCTATTGACGAACCTGTATTCGTAGCACCATCTTTTGAGGATATGGATGCTAATTGGAATTCTAAAAATGTTGAAGAAGCACAAATTATAGATGAAAAAGCAAGTGCAAATCCATATACAGAAAATCTTGACAAGAAAGACCAAAGAAAAGCATCAGCCGCGTTAGTTGAAGCCCTTTTGGATGGATACACTCAATTGAACAAATTCGGAAATAAACTTGTTCAATTCAATCCTGAAAAAATACAAGCAATGATGCGCTCAGGGGAAATTGACCCTGATTTAACTATCCCAATTAACGGAAGAAATATTGGCGTTCTTGATTATGTCAATGCATATAATGAAGAAACTTCTTCAGTTATTTCCGTTGATGATGATTTCAAAGACAAGGTGCGTCCTTTGTTGATTGAAGAGTTTATGGAGCGCAACATCGGGATGACCCGATTGCAATTGATTGGATATTATTTTGGAACTGATTTATTGACTAAGGGAACCTTGGTATATTCATTAAGAAAACAGAATCAAGCAGTATTGGATTCTTTGGTGGAAATAAGTCAAAATAACCGTCCCGCTCCCACACCTCAGGCGAGTCGTGTACAACAGTCAGAACCAATTAGGCAAGAGGAACCTGTTACGAAATCACAACGAGAATTTGTCGAGCCCGAAGAGGAATATACAGTAATCGATGATTTTGAACCCGTGACAGTAGTAAAAACTGCAAATGACGATGTGAATCGCTCAAGAAGACCTCAAGCAGGACCTAAGTTTGGTGATTCAGCAATTTTGGAGCAAATGGAACAAATCGCAAATGGTGAACCTTCAGGCAAGCGTAGAGGTAGACCAAGGAAAAAATAATTTTCAATTATGAGAGAACCATTATTGGGCGTAGCCGTCGGAAAGAAAGGTGTAGGTAAAACCTTTACGACCAATAGGGTCATAAAACAATATGTTATGGGCAATCCCGCTTCGGGAATTATGCCAAGAAAAGTTTTGATTTTAGATGCAAACGATGAATATACTGAGTACAAAGCGATTGCATTAAAAGATTTGATGTTGTTTAGTGTGCACCCTTTGGTAGAAGCAAGAAGAATTAGGCCAATTCACGCGGATGGTAAAAAAATGACCTTGGATGATTTGGCGACAACTTTAAATTACATTTTGGAAGTTTTTTCGGGTGGACTTTTATTGATTGAGGATATTAATCGATTCACTTCTGATTTTATGCCTCAGGATTTGATGGGAGCAATTGCAACAAATCGACATCGTGATTTGGATATAATTTTGCACTATCAAGGAATAGGTCGTATAGGTACTAAAGTGTGGCAAAACATAAATTGGCTCAGGATGCATAAAATTACTGAGTCAGCGATGCGACACGCAAAGAAGTTTGAAGACAAGTATGAAATAATCCGCATATGCGAATTAATGGTCAATACACAATTCTTTGCAGGCAATGAAAGATACTATCAATATATTGATTGTGAAAATATGTGCTTTCAGGGTAAGGTTGATGAAAAGTTGTTTGCAGAAGCCTGTAAATTGTTTATTGAAGAGAATTATCGTAAAATTATTTCTCCTCTTTTACAAATTCGTGGAGTGGGAGACAAAAAGAAATTTACGGCTGATACTGCAATGAAGTCAGAAATGGAAAGATTAAGGAAAATGTACCTTAAAAAACAATTGTAAGTTACTTTAAGTCTACTATGTAATCAATAAGCGAACCCCCTTAAAAATAGGGGGTTTTTTATTTTAAATACTTGTAAATTACTATGCAAAATATATTTTAGGAAATACTTAATAGTTAATAGTCCATTTTATCCAAGGTATTTTTGAAACTGTAAGCAGTCTGAACGGCTTATCAAACAAAAACTTATGAACGTAGAATCTTTAAAAAAAATCGGAGGACAAGTCCTTTTAATTGTAGTCAGTGTTCTAATTGCTAATGAAGTTCAAAAGCAAATTGACAAACGACGCGCAGCAATGTAAATTAACAAAAACCAAAAACCTAAAAAAAAAACTTAGACTATTATGAGTAATATCCGTAAATACCTTGCTGACGCACAGAATCGTGCTCACGAGGGCTTCTTGAATGCCGATGGCTTCTTTGATGACGATTTGAACTTCACCGCAGGTGATGATTTTATGTCTGCTAATGGCGACCCTATGCCTGCAGCGGCTCCGACCTCTCAACCTTACATTATCCAAATTGCGAACACAGGTAGTGCTACTTCCAATTTCAGTGTGTTGGGTTCTTACGAACAGTTGAGTGATACTGCAAACTTCACTTCGGGTTCGTACACTTCAGGAAACGTGACGATTTCGTCTGCAATTCCTAACGTGACTTACCAACAGATGTTGTATCAATTTATGAACAATCCGTTCAGCATTGGTTTGACTTACATTCAGTCAGCATCAAGCACTCAGTTGTTGGAAACAATCAGCGTACAAACTCGTGACGCGAATGGTAACTTGGCACAAAAGCCATTGGTACCAACCGTGGACCCCTATCAGTTTCAGACTACAGTCCTTGCTCTCCGCTTCGGATACAGAATCGATGGTTACACCAAATTGATTTTGAATCAAGTGTTGGCATCGACTACTGTGAAATTGTACTTGTACCCTGCGGACAACATCAATTTGGCTCGTGGATTGTCAGGTCGCGCTGTATCAAAAGATTTCAGCAGCCCAGGAATTGTGCGTGCTCAAACCGTAAAAATTCAGGGTTAATCCCTCTTTTACGAGTGAATAAAAAAGGGGCGAAGGCAAACAGCCTCGCCCCTTTTTTTTATACCTATCTTATCGAATAACTAAAAAAAATAATGACAATCTACGAGTATATCGCGCGAAATAATCCCTCGGGTGCCAAAAGAGTAATTGAATCTTTTGGTTATGTGGTGACACAACCTAAAAAAATGGGCGATAACCTTCGTATGTTGGTAGCACAAGAAGGAGAGCCCGCGTTGAAAGCGGTTGTAGACTTACATCCCGACAAAGACTTGATTATCGAAGTTTTTGGAAATAACCAAGGGTCAAGAGCAGTAGGCGACAATTTCTTTGGAGCCGACGGCCTACTTCAAAGTGCAGTTTTGAGTAACAACCAACAGCAAAATGATAGCAACAATAAAATGGTGCTACAAACAAACACATTAATTGTGGCCTTATCACTCCTTGTAGTTGCAGGGTTAATATTAAAGAATCGATGAAAAATTTGAAACCTAATGAAATTTACGCTGTATCAGCGATGACCATTGACAACAATACTGAGGGTGTGAAAACACTTATCACTAAGTATGGAGTCATTTTACCAAAAAATGCAAGTCGCACAGATATCGATAAAGCGTTTGCAGCATTGCTAAGAAAAAGCAAATCCTTCAGAAACGATTTTGCGACATTAGCCGCAAATGAAGCACAGAAAAGCGATAATTTTGCTAACTTCATTTATGCAGATGGATTTCAGGGAAGAGGTATTGGAACAACAAGTGCTCCTATCAAAACGCCTGACCCAATTCCTGTAAAGACAAGTTTGCCAAATACGGGTGCTAAATCAACGAGTGCATTTAGAGAAGCATTTGATGCCGATACCATCAAGAATATCATCAATACAGGATTAAATATATGGGCGACTCGCTCAGGCACTACAGCCTCAACTACCAACGATTTACAATCAGGTAGAGAAAACTTGAATTTACAACCTGAAAATCAACCAACACGGGGTATTGGAACTACGGGAATTGTTTTGATTTCAGTTGGAGCAATAGCAGCGGTGGGCGTTCTGATTTACTATCTATCGAAAAATAAGTAAAACGCTGAAAAAAAATGGAAAATAAAGACTACTCAAAAATCGTTGGATATTCACAAATAGGTGGTGCCGTAGGTATCATTTATGCATTTTCAACAAAATCAGGATTCTTCAAAGGAGTCGGCTATTATTTAATTGGTTCTTTTGTTGCGGGGCTGATTGCATCAGGTGTTACATCAGTTAAAAAGTAATGGCAAACGAATTTCAAGACGCTTTAGACAATGTAAAAGAACTGAGTGGACAATCTACTCACGATACCTTTTTAAAGCAAAGCAAGCGCATTATGAAGGGCAGTGCTACGGGTCTTGTAGTTGGTTTGATGTACGGATGGTACACTAAGAAAAATATTTATGTGACTGCAATACTTGGAGTAATTGCAGGAGGCGCAGTTAACTATTTTATTTTTTCAGAATAATATGACCTTGGATTCAGCGATAAAATATAAAGATTTTTCAAACCCAAGCATCGTAAGGGTGAGACCCATAAATATTCAAATGGGTGCAGATGGAACAGCATCGGTAGGCGGTCCCAAAGGAGCGGTACAATTAAAATTGACCAAACCATTGACTATCATAAATGCTCAAGGCAAAAATCAAATTATAGCAGCGGGTGGTGTTGTTTGGGCTATGCCATTAATATCAATAGCCGAAAACAATTCTTATCTCTACGAAACAGAGGGAAGGACTTATGTTTTGACTGTGGGCAAAAATGCTGAATTATACAAAGCATCGTCAATCGAAAACAAGAATGAAAAATCTCAAAAAGGTATTCCTGTTTCAGTAATAGGATTGGGTTTAATTGCAATCGTGATAATTTATACAATAAACAAATTATGAAAATTGCTGATGATAAAAAGAAAAAAGGTGGTGCATTAATGCTTGTAGGGTTTGCCTTACTCGCTTATGTTGTTTATAAAATAATCGAAAGTAAATGAAAAAAGAATATATTGAAGCCCTTGTTTTGATTGGAGCCATCGGTTTTGCTATTTATTTGGCAAGCCCCAAAGACTCCGTATTAAAGAGTGCAAAAGCGAATTCGCCAAATCCAACAGGACCTAAAGGTGGATTTGAGAATTTCACTGCAGACGAATTAACTTATGATGACCATTTGTATGGAAATGCAGATGGAGGATTAAAAGGTTTAACACTTAAATAAATAAAACTATGACAAAAAACACTAAAACAATCTTGACTGTAGCCGTAGTTGCTACCGTTTTGTTCTTCGTTTTCAAGAAGCCAAAAACTGACGCTTAATTTTTATAAAAATGAATCGTGATGTATTATTGGGCGCAGGGGTCGTTTTGGCCTTTATCGTCCTTGTTAGCAAAGCCAAAAAAAACCAAGTTACCGAGCCTTCGGGTGGTGGTGGAGGTGGTATTGGTGGAGGTCCTATGGTAGGATTTCCTCCTGCAGGTCCTATGACCGTGAATAATATTATTCAGCCTGCTCGACCCGCTAATCAGGGTCAGGTAATTACTAATTTAGGTAAAAGCGATACTACTCCGACTGCAGCGGTGACAAGTGCTACTCAACAGAAAGCAATCGACACTGCAACAAATACAGGGGGAATTGTTCCCGTTGCTCAGGGTGGAAGCGTGACTCCACAATATAGCACAGGTAGCGTATTGCAAACAACATCATCCGACATAGCAAAAGGTATTTCGGGTGGTACTGTATTCAAACCTTTCAGTGGGGCAAGTGTTGATGCAAAATTCTTGGGATTTGTAGGTTCAAGGCCTAAATTTGAATTCAATTAATATGTTGTCAGCAAATAAACTATACAAAGAATCAGGAACCACTTTGTCATTCAAAGATTGGTTGGACCGTGAAAAAGCAAAAGGCAAATTCATTCCTAACGTGCAAGCGATGGAGGAATTTGTAAATGCCGATGGTGAGATTTCAGAGCAAGCCTCTGAAAAATCCGAAATCACAGCCAAATCAGTCGAGAATAAACAATTGTTTACTTCCGTGGCTCGAGTAGGTTTAATTGTTGTATTAGCATATTTCGTTTATAGAACTATCAAAAGTGAAATTAAATAACACTCAAATAAAACGCATACTAATTGCAGGGGGATTTTTCTTCCTGCTTTTGCGTTTTCGGGGGTATTTAAATCCTGCTAAAGAAACTTTGTCTGCAAAAGACGAATCTTTATCAGCGAGTGGTACAAAAACTGTTATTGATAGGGCAATCAACAAAATTAAAAGTGGCGGGGTTAAAGTTGCAAGCACTCCATCTGAAATAACAAACTGATGAAAGAAGAAAGAATTGCTACGAAATATGCTCCCGTTACTCTTTGTGTGGTTTTGAAAACAGAGTTCCCTACCAAACTAAATTTGGTAGTGTTCGATGCAAAAAACCCCAAAAGGAAATTCACTGAGCGTTACAAAACTGTTACAGGCGAAGAAACCCTGTATGTTCGAATGCCGTTGTCTCCTGACAACGCTGTCGTTCAGGTTTTTTCGCACGGTGGAATTACCAAAAAGAATGACCCAAACTACACTATTGTAAGAGTTTACAAAAAAGGTTTGGAGCGTCGGTTTGACTTAAATGACATTGGGAATCCCCAAATACGCTCATTTGTAAAATTCGCGCAGAAATTTTGTTTTAATGTGAGTGAGTTAGAGCCCGAAGAAACTTATCGAAGTGATGATGGTCAATACTTTATTCAGTTGAAGCAACAGATAAAAGATGCAAACGGAAAAGTTTTGGGCACTCCTGCCCGAATAGGTCGTAGAACGGGTGTTATTCAAGTCAGTAAGACCCAATTTGAGGCTTTTACAATTCCTATGCGTATGGCAATTTTGCTACACGAATTTTCTCATTTTTACTTGAATGAAAAAATGGATGATGAAATGGAAGCAGATTTAAATGGATTGTTGATTTACCTTGGTCTTGGATATCCAAGAATCGAGGCTTATCAAGCGTTCCTCGAAACATTCAAAAATGCACCAAGCAATTTGAATAAGAAACGCTACGATATGATAAATAATTTCATCAACAATTTTGAAAAAATGGACATTGTAATAAAATAAAAATGGCAGTTACAACTTGGAATACAGCACCTGATTACGATGAATGGGGACCCGATAATTCTTGGGGTTGTGAGGATTGGATACAATGGCATAAATTGCTCAAATTAAAATTTGGTTCAGTGAAAGCAAATTACATTTGGAATTATGCTTATGCTCAAGGAACTCAAGGAGCATCCCATTGGAGTTGCAGAACAACAAATACTACATTCAGAAATTATGTGGCGAAAGAAGGCTTGAATCCATACGAGAGTGCGGGTGCGTTTGCTCCCATTCTTAATGTTATTGGTGGCGCAGGCGATGTAATAAGTGGCACGGGAGATTTGTTATCTGATATTGGTAAAAATTTGAAAATAATAGGTTACATCGCAGTTATAGGTGTAGCCGTATACGTAGGTATCACCGTCTATAAGAAAACAAAGTGATGAAAAAGGAAATATTGTATGCGGGTGGTATTTTGATTGCTTTGGGGTCAATTTATTTGATTTTAAAGAAATATAAAAAGAATAAAGATGGTTCAGCCGCTTTGGATGACAAAGAAATTGTCGATTTATTAAAGAAAATTGATTCAGCAAAAAAATGAGTACTGAAAAAGGATTGAAATATGGATTTTACATCATAGCAGGAATTGCAGCAATTCTTGGTGTCGTTTTATTGGGTAAAAAGAAGCCCGATGACGATGACGAAAATCCAAATCCCGAGCCAACACCATTAGGCCCTGTAATTGACCCTGTTCAAGCATCAGTTCCTCAAAATCTTGCGACTATCCTTGCAAGTAAAGACCCAATCGTAGGATTGAAGGGAAGAAAGATATATGCGAAAGTTGCAAGTGCAAAAGGTAGAAAAAGTCCAAATGTTAATGACGGTATGGTAAATAATCTTGCATTTGAATCACTTAATGGTGAATATCTTGGATACCCTACACGGGTTTCTAATGATGCAAACGGTGCAAAGGATGCAAATGGAAAAATATATAAATGGATTAAAATTACCCTTGACACAAAAGCGTGGAATAGGTATAACGATACTAAATCATTTTTGACTAAACAAACCTTTATGAATAGTGGAAATAACTTTGCTTGGTTCAGAGAGGATGTAATTAAATTATAATGAAGAAGAAATCAATTGATAAAAATTTGAAATATGGGCTGTATGTTTTGTCAGCCCTTGTTGGTGGTTTTGCAGTCGTAAAAATTGTAAAAGCAATTAAAGATAATGCGGATAAAGGCGATGATGAAAAACCTGAGCCTGAGACTAAAACAGTCTATGTGGATACATACCTGTCTAAATTGCCTTTAGGAGTGGATAATTTGACTTGGGGCTCAAGGGTACCCGCTAAATATTTGCCAACTTTTGACGCAGGTAGTGCCGCAAAAACAGATGCAACGTACAAAGCGAATGCAATTAGAGTTCAAACATTGTTGAATCAAAGACTTGCAGCGTTGGGTGGTGGTTATCCCAAATTGGCAACAGATGGTGTTGTAGGCCCTGAAACAACAAAAGCAATGATTGTAGTTGCTCAAAAATATGACCGAATGAATTTGTTGCCTTTAACTAAAAAAGAAGACATCGCAAATTGGCTGACCTTTTTCAATGTAAAAGCAATTTCAGGGGATTCTACACAAACAAGTGAATTTCCTTTTTATAACAAATAAGACGATAACAATATGGACATAGATTCTTTTTTCACAGATGGCGACCTAAGTTTTGGAATGGACGGTTCGAGCCCAAAATTTAAAAACTTCACAGGAGTAGGTAAAAATGTTTCGCGTGGTCCCAAATATGGCGAATATGAATTCAGCAAATACCCTGAGTATGGATTTACTGATGACATTTATTCAAACGCTACGGGCTCCTCAAGATTAAATCAACCTACGGAATGGTACGTTAAAAAATTGTCTGATGCAGACAAAAAAGACTGTAATAAATTACAGGGTGTGATGGATAATATTGCCAAAGATATTGATACCAACAATAAAAAAATGGCCACTGCCAAGCGCGGTGAAAGAAGGGTTCTTGAAGAATATAACAAGGGCTTAGAATTGGCAGGTAAAAAAGTCTTGGAGTTGATGAATGCGGCAAATTGTACCATCGTTCAGCAAGCGGAATTTAATAAAGCGTTGGGTGTAGCAGGGTCTCCCTCAAAATCATCCAAAGTGGTTTTGTATGTTGGCATTGGTGTTGCTGCCTTGGCTCTCGGAGTTGTACTTTACAAAAAATTTAAGTAATGAAAACAAACATCAGTAAACAATTAGGATTACCTGTTGCTCCCCCAAGAGCAAAAGCCCCCTCATTAGAGACACAATTAGGTTTTGTCGCTGAATATGATAAGTCTTTGGATAATAGCAACTTGAATTTCTTCGCGGAAAATGATAAGTACTTTAATGCTACAGGTGAAACAAAAAACTTTAATGAGTATTATAAAGGTAGCGTTGAAGTTGTAAAGTCTGCGTTAGCAGGTTTTAAAGTTAACACCTCTGAGGACATAGAATATCTTGAATCAGTGAAAAAAAGATTCGAAGAAAGTAAAGTAGACTTAGAAGGCAAAATCAAAGCAATCAAGATAAATCAAGCACAAAAAGCATTTGGAACACAAGCATATCAGGAACGCGGAAAATATGTGAGTCAACTTTGGTCTGTTGATAAATCAATCGAACTAATAGACAAAAGAATTGCTGAGGTAAAGGTTATTTTGGAGAAAAAAGCCGCAAAAGCAAAGGCCGATGCAGAAGCCGCTGCAGCGAAAATAAAAGCAGATGCAGAAGCCGCTCGACAAGCAAAAATTGCAGAATTAAAAAAGCAAATTTCTGAGTCTAACGACCCAACCATAAAAAAACAACTTACGGAGCAATTGACAGGACTATTGCAAGAAGGTGGTGAAGCAATTAAATCAAATAAGTTTATCTTAATTGGTGGAGCCGTAGCCGTACTTGGTATTTTGTATTATTTTTTTAGAAACAAGGAGTAATTATGGCGATTCAATATCAAGGTGCGGGATACAATTCTTTTGATGAATTTATGACTGAAACAGGATTGGATAAAGATAATTTTGTTGATGCTAAAAAGTCAGCGAGCAACTTTGGAATAAAATTCAAAGAAACTTTTACTACTGAATTTAAAAATCAGTTTACAGAGGCTCAAGAAAGGGCAAAAAGATTAGACTCCAAGCCCAAAGTATTAGGACCTGTCCCTAATAGTTTATTGTATTTTGGATTAATGACAGCGGGTATTTATTTAGCATATTCATTTATTTTTAAATCAGAATGAAGAAAAAACTTTTAATCATTGGAGGTGCTACAGTAGTAGCCGCAATCGCGTTTCGGACGCTATATAAAAACTTGTATTTGGCAAGTCAGTGGGATTTTAATATGGGTACATTTGGTATCAAATCATTAAAGCCACTTGTCATTACACAAACCATCGACTTCATCAATAAAAGCAATTTTAAATTGACTGTAAAAAACATCAAAATTGGTGTTTACAGCAATGATATTAGAATCGGTCAAATTGATAGGGCAAATGAACAAACTATTGGTCCAAAAGGTATTTCCAAATTTACATTGGAGTATGCTTTGACACCTACATTAGGAAATCAAGCCGCTAAAGATGCAATTACGAAAGTCGCATCAACATATTTGCAGACCAAAGACTTGCCTGTAGATTTTGTTGGTACTCTTGAAGTTAAAACACCTTTTGGGTTCGTATCCGTTCCTGTAAGATATTCTTCAACGGGGAAAAATTTATACAAATTGTGGTATGAATATATGAACGAATAATTGCTATATTTGAGCAATAGTTGTGTACATATATGAATATTAAAAAGGATTTTTTTAAAGGAGTTAGTCTTTACGCCACTGAATCTTCGGTTCAAGAGTCAGAGGTTCAAGTGCGTTTAACTATAGGTCATAGTGAATCTGAGCCTATCAATTACCAATGGTGTATTAATTGGCAACCCAATCGTAATACCAATTATAACGAGGTTATGGGTCGCAAAATTATCAACATTACTGAGGCCTTGGTCGTACCTATGTTGCATCAAGCAATGGTTAAATGGGCACGAACTCTTGACATTTCATTGGAAAATTTTAGTGGGTTTTTGTTCAAGAAAGACGATGTTATTGGTGTTGCTATTTATGATAAAACAACTCCAAAAAAATTATGTCCAATTGACGAATTACTTGGATGAGCATCAAAGTCGCAAAAAGTTCCCATTGGGTTATTAGGACTCTCGAGGGGAACGGTTTAGCCGTTTATTTAGGCGAGGACGATGTAATATATGTCAAGGACCAAAACGGTTGCATACAGCCGTTAAAAGAACTTATTGGTTCACTATCAGTAGATGTTCCCGAAGGTGGTTTTCAAAGTGGTACTTCAGGTACTTCAGGAAAAACAAATGGTTCATCGGGTTCATCGGGAACGAGCGGTTCTAATGGGCAAGACGGAACGTCGGGTGAAAATGGATTGGACGGCACATCGGGGTCATCGGGTTCTTCGGGAATCTCAGGAACAAGCGGCATTGACGGTTCGTCAGGCTCATCGGGTTATAGCGGTGTCGATGGAAGTTCGGGAAGTTCAGGAACTTCAGGCGTAAATGGAATTGATGGCTCGTCAGGAACGAGCGGAAATGGCGGTACAAACGGAACGAGTGGTATCAATGGAACATCAGGCTCCTCAGGAAAAGATGGAGACATTGGTGTAAAAGGAAGCAATGGAACCTCAGGTTCTTCAGGAATTTGCGGTTCTTCAGGAACAAGCGGTGTGGGATATTCATTTGAAGAAATTGACAGTCGTTCAAAGACATTGTTGGATTTTACAAAAAGTCAGATTCTTTTCTTAAATTTGAATAATAACACGACGCTGAATTTTGCAGGATTTCCTATTGGAATATTTTATCTAATAGTAAAGCAAGGTATTGGTAACTATAGTGTTACATTCCCTTATGTTATAAAACAAGCAAAAGGGTTTGAATATGTTCCAAGCATTTTTCCTAATGCTATAGATGTGTTACAATTTATGTGCGATGGCACATCGTATTATGTGATTGACTGTAAAAAAGAATATTAATGCCAACCAATATTTTAACTACGAGTTTAGCAAGGAACATTAATACCGTTGAAGGTAATGGTCTTTATATTTTCCTCGATGACTCTGATTATGTTTTAAAGTTAAAAGATGTTGACGGTAATATACAGCCTGTTTCCGACTTTGTTGGAAGTGGTGGAACAAGCGGTGGTGGAATTCAATCTATTAATGCTCTTACAGCATCCGCTCAATTTTTAGCCACGGGTACTTCAGGAAATGATTTCACTATACAATCATCAGGTAACACGCACACATTCAATTTGCCTAATGCAAGTACAAGTGCACGCGGTGTGGTAAGTACGGGCGCTCAAACTTTTAAGGGTGTAAAGACCTTTACCGACAACGCATTTTTTCAAGGCGATGTTGATATTGCAGGAACCCTTACAGCAGAAGCAAAATCATTCTTAATTCCACACCCCGACCCCGACAAACAGGGGTGGGACTTACAACACGGGAACTTAGAAGGCGGTGAACACGCGATTTATTATCGTGGCCGCATTCAAGGAACAAATATGATATATCTACCTTCATATTGGAAGTTTTTGGTCAGTCAACACAGCATCACGGTGCATTTGACAAGTGCCAAAGGCGACTTCAATTATTTCGTAGAAGATGTGACTTTAGAAAGTATTCGAATTGCAAAATCCGTAGGAGATTGGTTTTCCTATGATTGCTATTTCATAATTCACGCTGAACGACGAGATATTGGCAAATTGAAGGTGGAAATTACACCTCAAGAAAAGCAATATTGATGAAAAGAATACTCCATTTAATACCTCACCTGAGTACGGGTGGGTGCCCCCAATTCGCTTACGATTTATTAAGAAAAACCAAAGACACTACAGATGCTTATGTGGTAGAATATGCATTCATTGCTTGGGATTATGTCGTTCAAAGAAATCGAATTATTGATTTAATGCAAGACAGGTTTTTCTCCTTGGGAGAGCAGAAAGAGCAACTGTTTGACATTATTGACACGATTAAGCCTGATGTTATCCATATTCAAGAATTTCCCGAATATTTTATGGAAGATGAAATCGCCCGTAAATTGTACGATAAGAATCGGGAATATGTGATTGTAGAAACGAGCCACGACAGCGGTTTTAATCCCGCAAATAAGCGGTTTTTTTCAGACCATTTAGCCTTGATAAGCCAATGGCAAATTGATAAATTTAAAGATTACGATATCCCAATAACCCTGTTGGAAAGTGACATCGAATACAAAACCAAAACTCAAAATCAGAGAGAGGAAGGTTTATTAAAACTTGGATTGGACCCAAAGAAAAAACACGTTTTGAACGTGGGCTTATGGACAAGCAGAAAAAATCAATCGGAAGTCTTAGAGTACGCAAAAGAACTCGAAAGGTATCCTGACATAGAATTTCATTTTGTTGGCAATCAGGCCCCGAATTTCGAGAATTATTGGGGTCCGTTGATTCACAATCTGCCTTCAAATGTACAAGTTTGGGGAGAACGCAGTGATGTAAATAGTTTTTACGAGTGTATGGACCTTTTTCTGTTTACATCCCGAGGAACCAATGGCGATATGGAAACGAGCCCTTTAGTGCTGAGAGAGGCGACAGGGCATCAAATGCCGATATTGATGTATAATCTCCCTGTCTACCTCAATTACTACGACAAATTTCCGAATATCAAATATTTAACCGACTTCAAAACAAACATAAATCAAATTTTAACATCCCTAAATATGCAAGAGCAATCCGAATCAAGACTTTTTAGAGTAGAGTATGTGAAAGACGAAAACAAAATTTTTGTTTATTACAACGCACAAAAACCAATCGATGTCAGCATTTCAGTGGCCGACATTGATTCAAAGCACGCGATTTATGCGTTTGATTCACATTTTAGAGATTATGGAGGATGTTGGAATGTTCCCGTTCCCGTGGCTGCTTTACATCATTACAATCGCTCGGGATACTTCAGAGGATATGAAGTATCGATTTACACTGCTGACAGAATTACGATATTAGAACAACATACAATTTGGTACAATGAAAATGCTCCAAAATTTGATAGAGTTTTGTTCCCTACAGACCCTTGGAATTTAACGTGGATTAATTATACAGAAATGTTTGTTGAAGACTTTTATAATCCACTCCAAATGAATATTAAAGGTGTGTGCTTGGATATCGGGGCTAACGATGGGCTTTATACCGAATATTTGCTTCGTAATGGAGCAGAAAGAGTGTATGCAATAGAATGTGACCCTCGAAGCATCAAGTTTCTGAACAAGCGATTCAATGGCGACACAAGAGTTGTAATTGTAGACAAGGGGTTGTGGAATGCAAACCAAAACGGTGTCAAGTTGGCCTACAAAGAAGATACAAGCACTGTTTCATCCATTAAAACTGAAGTCCATCACTTCGATGAAAACAATTATTTCTACATCGACACTTGGGATTATACGACACTAAAAAGCAAAATGAATATTAGCAAAGTTGATTTTTTCAAAATTGATATTGAGGGCGCAGAATACGAAGTTTTTGAATCTATGACTGATGATGACATCAACGAAATTGAAGGGTTTATGGTAGAGATTCATTGGAATTCAGATGGTCGTATTTATCGTATAACAGACAGACTTGAGCGATTGGGATATTCAATTGAATTGAGAAGACATACAATTGATAATGCGGTAGTAGAGAGCCGTGAAGATTGGAAAAATTACGACCTTTGCACATTCTACGCTTCAAAAAAAAAAGAACCTCGGAAGTTTAGTTTAGTCATTCATCACTTACAAACGACTCTGTTGACTGATGTCGAAAAGCAAAGTCGTGATAAAATTGATTTTCTAATTTATTTGTTGAAAAAAGATTCTCGTTTTAGTGAGGTCAAGTGGTATCGTCATATGAATGCTCCTTGGAAAGAATTACCCACTACCGAAAATTGTAATAGACCAAATGCGGTGTCTATGGAACAATTTCCGAATATTAGAAATGAATATGGAGAAACTGCACTGACACCTGCGCATTATGGTTGTTTTAGAGCATTCAATGATGCTATTCAGATGAAGTTCAATCAGGACTTTTCGGCAACGATGATATTCGAGGGAGACGCTGATATCCAAAATGTATATGCGTTTATTGAATGCCTATATATTGCTTTGAGTGAGGCCGACAAAAATCAAATTGACTTCATTTCATTTGGAGGCGCGTATCATTTAGAGACGGGCGAATTATTGGCACATCCCGTGGAGTACATCGATTCTTTACATTTTGGGTGGATTTCAAAACACGTTCCATTTGCACATTCAATAATTATTCCTCAGAGATATATCAAACAAATGATGCACGCCTTTGCAACTGAGCCTTGGGATGTCGCTGATTTGTTTTTCATAAATCATTTCAATATGAATCCAAACAGGAGACAATTTGTAAGCAAAAACCAACTCAGTAATCAAATTGACGGATATTCTTTAATCGACAAAAAAGTTAAAAATTACTTAATCAAATGAGAATCGCACATATTCAACCAAGCGTAATTTCAGTCCCTCCAAATGGATGGGGAGCAATAGAAAAAATCATTTGGGAATACAAAATTGTACTCAATCAGTTAGGGCATATTTGCGAGGTTGTAAACTTGCAAGACTTAATTGCTGAAGAATGGGATATCGTTCACTGTCATATGTTTGACCAAGCATTATGGTTGGCTGAACAAAAAATACCATATTTCTATTCTCATCACGACCATCATTCGATGGTTTGGGGAGAGGAAAGTGCAAATTACCAAATGAATCTTAAAGCGATGCAACTTGCTGAAGTTGCTTTCGTTCACGCAAAAAGTAGCATTGGAGTTTTTAAAAATATCCCTTATTATTTGAGTCACGGAGTAAACACGGAATTTTTCAATTTTGTTGGACCGAAAAGTATTGATGAGCCAAATATTATTATTGTAGGAAACAATGGTTTGGCGGGGACTGAGAAAGTGTTTGACCGAAAAGGATTCCGATATGCAATAGAGGCCGCAAAAGTATTGAATTGGTCAATTACAATGGTTGGACCCAAAGCAACCCAAGAACAGTTTCTTAAAGAAAATCCTGATTTACAGTATGAAAAATTAAGGTTAGTTTTTGATGCGGACGAGGAGCAGTTGAAGAAAGAACTACAGAATGCTCATTTAATGATTCACGCTACGTTTGTAGAGGCAGGGCATCCCCCTTTAACACCGTTGGAGGCAATGTCTTGCGGGGTCCCTGTAATTGGCACACCAATGGGTGACGATGTGCCTCAAATAGTATGTGAGAGAACTACCGAAAGCGTAGTCGAGGGAATTAAACAATTTGTATTTCAGAGACACTCATTAATTGAAGAAGCACGTCAAATTGCCGAAAATTACGATTGGAAAATTATTGTAGAAAATAATTTATTGAAATGGTATTTTGAGGTATTGGACCGAAACAATATGGCCAACACTGCCCGTAGAATTTACCATCAATCGACAATCAATAAAATACAAGACACTATGATGTTCAAGTATTTAGATGGTGCAAGGGTTGATTTAGTTGGCAGTAGCGAGTTTAAATACAAATCAGAATTATTTATTCAAGACACCCAAGAAGTTATTTACAGTTGTGAAATCAAATGCGGGATGTTTGCACAATCCGCAAGAAAATATCATCGTAATTATGCTTGGAAAATCACTGATGAAAAGGGCAACGAATTTATTCAACCTTACGATGCAAAAAACAAAAGGGTTTATGTGGCCATCGAAAGTTCAAGTTTAGGAGATTCCTTGGCTTGGATGCCAATTATAGAAGAGTTTAGATTGATTCACTCCTGTAAATTGATTGTAAGTACTTTTTGGAACGATATGTTCAAGGATGCATATCCTGAAATTGAATTCATCAGGGCAGGTACACCCGTGAACAATATTTACGCGATGTACAGAATAGGTTGGTATTATGAAAACGATGGATTGGATGTTCATTTTGGACATCATTCGAGGGATTTTCGCAAATTCTCACTGCAAGGTACGGCCTGTGATATATTGGGCTTGCCCGATATTGAAGTCAAACCCAAAATAAAAGAAGTTGAAGGTCAAAAATTAAATAAAAAATATGTGGTTATTGCACCTCACGCTTCGAGTCATTGTAAATATTGGCACAATGATGAAGGATGGGCTAAAGTGGTCGAATTTTTAAATGACTTGGGATATGAAGTTTGGAACATCTCAAAAGAGTCTGCATCAAGCGATTGGGAGAATTCTAAGTTGCCAAAAAACGCCTTAAAAAATGTAATTGATAAGACAGGAGACATACATATAGACGAAAGGATTTCTCAAATAAAATCCTCATCTTTGTTTATTGGATTAGGGAGCGGACTTTCGTGGTTGGCTTGGGCCTGTGGTACACCTGTTGTCCTAATAAGTGGATTCTCACGGCCTGTAAGCGAATTTACGGATTGTACCCGTGTCTTCAATCAAAATGTGTGTAATGGATGCTTTAACGATTACAGGCTTGATGCGGGTAATTGGAATTGGTGCCCTAAATATGAAAATACTGACAAAATGTATGAATGCAGTAAATCAATTACTCCTGAACAAGTAATTGATGCAATTAGGAAAACACTAAATAAGCACCAAACAGCACCCGATGGCTAAAAACATTTTAATCACACCCTATAGGAATTCCACGAATCCTTTAGAGTTACCAAAAATAGATTTCATAAATGGCTCTACGGCCATAACGCTTCAAGTTGAAGAAACCACACAGTCCATAACTTATGTTGGTTCCGCAGGCACGCTCTTGCAAATCAATAATGATTTAACAGGCACAACCGTATCCACAAAAAACATTGCAATTACAGGTGTTATTAAAAACACAGGTATAACCTCGAACTCGGGATTGAATGATTTTGTAGTAGTTGATATTGCTACGGGTCAGTTTTATTACCGAAGTGCACCTACAGGTACTTCAGGAACTTCGGGGGCAAGTGGCTCATCAGGTTCTTCGGGACTAAATGGTTCAAGCGGTACTTCGGGAGCAAATGGCTCAAGCGGTACTTCGGGAGCAAACGGCTCAAGCGGTACTTCAGGAGCAAATGGTTCTTCAGGAACCTCGGCATCGAGTGGTACGTCGGGGATTAGTGGTTCGTCAGGTACTTCAGGTAACTCAGGTTCGTCAGGAACATCAGGGAATTCAGGGTCATCGGGGACCTCGGGTTCTTCGGGAGCAAATGGCTCAAGCGGCACTTCGGGAGCAAATGGTTCTTCGGGAACTTCAGGTAGCGCAGGTAGTTCAGGTACAAGTGGTGATAACGGCTCTTCAGGGACAAGTGGTGCTAACGGCTCTTCAGGGACAAGTGGTGCTAACGGCTCTTCAGGGACAAGTGGTGATAACGGCTCTTCAGGGACAAGTGGTGCTAACGGTTCTTCAGGAACAAGTGGTGCAAATGGTTCTTCAGGAACTTCGGGTCTAAATGGCTCAAGTGGAACGAGTGGACAAAGTGGCTCAAGCGGAACATCAGGAGAAAATGGTTCATCAGGAACTTCAGGCGCAAACGGGTCATCAGGGACATCAGGCGCAAATGGCACATCAGGAACATCGGGTGGAAGTGGAGCATCAATAAGTGATGGTTGGGATTGGGGTACCCCAATTAATTCAACCAAAATGTATTCGAGTAATGGTGCTTTAGATTCATCAACTGTATTATTAAATATTTCGGAGACTTCTTTATCATCTCAGAATTATGCGAGTCAATTTTCTTTAATCGGTATTGGTTCAAAAATTACAACACGCGGTGGTTTATTTGCAGCAAATGTTACTAATTGGGAAGTTACATCTGTAACTGATTCGGGTACATATTATGAATTTGGTGTAACTTATCTATCGGGTACTCAATGGACTCCGTCAACAGGGGATGATATTTTATGTGATTTTGCTATTGCAGGTCAATCAGGAACAAGTGGTTCTTCAGGCTCTTCAGGCGCAAATGGTTCATCGGGAACATCGGGTGTAAATGGCACATCGGGAACATCGGGCGCAGATGGCACATCGGGAACTTCAGGTACAAATGGGTCAAGTGGTACTTCAGGTTCTACAGGTTCATCAGGAACTTCAGGTTCCTCAGGAACTTCAGGTTCATCGGGTACTTCGGGTGCAAATGGCTCGAGCGGAACTGCAGGTAGTGCAGGGTCATCGGGTACATCAGGAAACACAGGTTCATCAGGAACAAGTGGTTCATCAGGTAATAGTGGAAGTTCGGGAACGTCAGGTGCTGATGGTTCAAGTGGAACATCGGGTAGCACAGGCTCTTCAGGAACTTCGGGCTCTACAGGCTCTTCAGGAACTTCGGGCTCTACAGGCTCTTCAGGAACAAGTGGAAATACGGGCTCATCGGGAACGAGTGGCTCTTCAGGAACTTCGGCATCGAGTGGAACATCAGGTTCAACAGGGTCTTCAGGAACTTCAGGTGTAGATGGTTCTTCAGGAACTTCGGGTTCTACAGGTTCTTCAGGAACAAGTGGAAGTGCGGGTTCGAGTGGCTCTACAGGTTCAAGCGGAAGCGCAGGTACATCAGGTATTTCAGGAAGTTCGGGCTCTTCGGGTACATCGGGTGCCAATGGGTCTTCAGGTACTTCAGGGTCTTCGGGAACAAGTGGTTCGGCAGGTTCGAGCGGCTCTACAGGGTCATCAGGAACATCAGGTTCTTCAGGTTCTTCAGGAACTTCAGGGGCTGATGGTTCGTCAGGTACAAGCGCAAGTTCAGGTACTTCAGGGTCAAGTGGCTCTTCGGGAACAAGCGGTGCAAATGGTAGTTCGGGAAGTTCAGGCTCAAGTGGAACGAGCGGAAGCGCAGGTTTGTCAGGTACAAGTGGTTCTGCAGGCTCCTCAGGCACATCAGGCGAAAATGGTAGTTCGGGAACAAGTGGTTCATCAGGAACAAGTGGAAGCGCAGGCTCCTCAGGCACCACAGGTTCATCAGGAACGTCAGGTTCAGGGGGTTCTTCAGGAACATCAGGTGATAACGGTTCGTCGGGAACAAGTGGTAGTGCGGGTTCAAGTGGAACATCGGGTTCAGCAGGTACTTCAGGCGCAAATGGTTCTTCAGGAACAAGCGGAAGTGCAGGCTCATCAGGAACAAGTGGTTCAGCAGGTACTTCAGGCGCAAATGGCTCAAGTGGTACGAGTGGCTCATCAGGAAGTTCAGGGACAAGTGGTTCTGCAGGTTCATCAGGAAGTTCAGGGACATCAGGGGCAAATGGTTCAAGTGGAACAAGCGGTTCTGCAGGAACATCAGGCTCTTCGGGCTCTACAGGGTCTTCGGGAACAAGCGGTTCAGCAGGAACTTCAGGTGCAAATGGTAGTTCAGGAACGAGTGGTTCATCAGGAACAAGCGGAAGCGCAGGCTCATCAGGTTCTACAGGTTCATCAGGAACAAGCGGTAGCGCGGGTTCATCAGGTACATCGGCATCAAGTGGAAGTTCAGGAACAAGCGGTTCATCAGGTACTGCAGGGACATCAGGTGCTAATGGTTCATCAGGTACTTCGGGCTCTTCAGGTACATCGGCTTCTTCGGGAACATCGGGTTCGGCAGGTACTTCAGGCGAAAATGGTTCTTCAGGAACAAGCGGAAGTTCAGGCTCGTCAGGAACATCAGGTTCTTCAGGCTCAAGTGGTTCTACGGGTTCATCAGGAACATCAGGTTCTTCAGGGACAAGTGGTTCTGCAGGTTCAAGCGGCTCAACAGGGTCATCAGGAACTTCGGGTTCTTCGGGTTCAGCAGGTACTTCAGGCGCAAATGGTTCTTCGGGTACAAGTGGTTCATCAGGAACAAGCGGAAGCGCGGGTTCTTCAGGCTCTACGGGGTCATCAGGAACAAGCGGAAGTGCAGGAACATCGGGCGTAAATGGTTCTTCGGGTACAAGTGGCTCATCAGGGACAAGCGCAACTTCAGGTTCAGCGGGTACTTCGGGGGCTAACGGTTCATCGGGAACTTCAGGTTCAGCGGGTTCATCGGGAACAAGTGGAAGTTCAGGTTCGAGTGGCTCAACAGGCTCTTCGGGAACAAGTGGCTCATCAGGGACCTCGGGGTCTTCAGGTTCTTCGGGTTCAAGCGGGTCTACAGGCTCATCAGGAACGAGTGGAAGCGCAGGTTCAAGTGGAACGAGTGGTATAAATGGCTCAAGTGGTACTTCGGGTAGTTCGGGAACATCAGGTTCTGCGGGCACCTCGGGTGCTAATGGTTCTTCAGGAACATCAGGAAGTTCGGGTTCATCGGGAACAAGCGGAAGCGCGGGTTCAAGTGGAACATCAGGAGCAGACGGTTCAAGTGGAACAAGTGGGTCAAGTGGTAGTTCAGGCTCTACGGGCTCATCAGGTACATCAGGAAGCACAGGAACTTCAGGTAGTTCGGGTTCTTCAGGCTCGACAGGTTCTTCAGGAACAAGCGGCTCTTCAGGAACATCGGCATCAAGTGGTAGTTCAGGAAGCGCAGGTACAAGTGGCTCTGCAGGTACTTCAGGTGCTAATGGGTCATCAGGAACAAGCGGAAGCGCAGGTTCATCAGGAACCTCAGGCTCTGCAGGTTCTGCAGGTACAAGCGGCTCTGCAGGCACATCAGGTGCTGATGGCTCGAGCGGTACAAGTGGTTCCTCAGGTTCTGCGGGTACAAGTGGTTCTGCAGGTACTTCAGGCTCTACAGGTTCTTCAGGAACAAGCGGTTCAAGTGGCACAAGTGGCTCATCAGGTAGTTCAGGCTCATCGGGCTCGACAGGTTCTTCAGGAACAAGCGGTTCAGCAGGTACATCAGGTGCAAACGGCTCTTCAGGAACAAGCGGTAGTGCAGGTTCAAGTGGCTCTACGGGCTCATCGGGTACTTCAGGTTCAACAGGAACGAGCGGTAGCGCAGGTTCAAGCGGTTCTACAGGCTCATCAGGTACTTCGGGGTCATCAGGAACTTCAGGCTCTTCAGGAAGCACAGGAACAAGCGGTTCTTCAGGTACATCAGGTGCTAATGGTTCATCAGGAACAAGCGGTTCATCAGGAACGAGCGGTTCCTCAGGTAGTTCGGGCTCATCGGGTTCCACGGGTTCTTCGGGAACAAGTGGCTCTACGGGCTCTTCAGGAACATCAGGTTCTTCGGGTTCTTCAGGAACTTCAGGCTCTTCAGGAAGCGCAGGCACATCAGGTGCTAACGGCTCTTCAGGAACATCAGGTTCAAGTGGAAGTGCGGGAACAAGTGGTTCTGCAGGCACATCAGGTGCTAATGGTTCATCAGGAACAAGCGGTAGCGCAGGTTCATCAGGTTCTACGGGTTCATCAGGAACAAGCGGGTCTTCGGGAACAAGCGGTAGCGCAGGTTCTTCGGGCTCTACGGGTTCATCAGGAACAAGCGGTAGTTCGGGGTCTGCAGGAACTTCAGGCTCATCAGGAACTTCGGGTGCGGATGGTTCAAGTGGTTCTTCAGGAACAAGTGGGTCATCAGGAAGTGCAGGAACAAGCGGCTCTACAGGGTCAAGCGGAACTTCAGGTTCGAGCGGAACAAGCGGCTCCTCGGGAACATCGGCATCAAGTGGTAGTTCAGGAAGTGCAGGCACAAGTGGTTCTGCAGGTACTTCAGGAGCAAACGGTTCAAGTGGTTCATCAGGAACGAGCGGTTCAAGCGGAAGCGCGGGCTCAACAGGTTCATCAGGAACAAGTGGCTCAAGTGGGTCAAGCGGAACAAGTGGTTCATCAGGAAGTACAGGTTCTTCAGGTTCTTCAGGAAGTTCAGGTTCATCAGGAACAAGCGGTAGTGCAGGTTCAAGCGGTACTTCGGGAGCAAATGGCTCTTCGGGCACATCGGGTTCTGCGGGTTCTACAGGTTCAAGCGGGTCAACAGGTTCTTCAGGGACTTCAGGCTCTTCAGGAACAAGTGGAAGTTCAGGTTCTTCGGGGTCAACAGGTTCTTCAGGGACAAGTGGTAGTTCGGGCTCGAGCGGTACATCGGGAGCAAATGGTTCTTCAGGAACTTCGGGGTCAAGCGGTAGCGCAGGCACAAGCGGTTCTGCAGGAACTTCGGGAGCAAATGGTTCTTCAGGAACTTCAGGCTCCTCAGGAACAAGCGGTTCGTCAGGAAGCGCAGGCTCTTCAGGTTCAACAGGGTCAAGCGGAACATCAGGCTCATCAGGAACAAGTGGTTCAAGTGGGTCTACGGGTTCATCGGGTTCATCAGGTAGTGCAGGAACAAGTGGTTCGGCAGGCACTTCAGGTATAAATGGCTCCTCAGGAACATCAGGTTCTTCGGGAACTTCAGGCTCTTCGGGGTCAACAGGGTCAAGTGGAACAAGTGGTTCAAGTGGAACAAGTGGTTCTTCAGGTTCAAGTGGCTCTACGGGTTCAAGTGGAACATCAGGGTCAAGTGGTAGTGCAGGAACATCAGGAGCAAATGGCTCTTCAGGAACATCAGGTTCAAGCGGAAGCGCGGGTTCAAGCGGTTCTACGGGTTCTTCAGGAACTTCGGGTTCTTCAGGAACGAGCGGTTCATCAGGTTCAAGTGGTTCTACGGGTTCAAGTGGCTCAAGTGGAACATCGGGTTCTTCAGGCTCTGCAGGCACAAGTGGTTCTGCGGGAACTTCAGGTGCTAATGGCTCTTCGGGCACAAGTGGCTCAAGTGGCTCAAGTGGAACATCAGGCTCATCAGGAAGTGTAGGAACAAGTGGTTCTGCAGGAACTTCGGGGGCAAATGGTTCCTCAGGAACTTCAGGGTCTTCAGGAAGCGCAGGTTCATCGGGTTCTACAGGCTCTTCAGGCACATCAGGTTCAAGCGGAACAAGTGGTAGCACAGGTTCATCAGGCTCAACAGGTTCTTCAGGAACCTCAGGTTCAAGTGGTACATCGGCATCAAGTGGAAGTTCAGGTAGCGCAGGAACCTCAGGAAGTGCAGGAACCTCAGGCGCAAATGGCTCATCAGGAACTTCGGGCTCTTCGGGAAGTGCAGGAACTTCGGGCTCAACGGGTTCTTCAGGAACAGCAGGTTCAAGCGGAACAAGCGGCAGTACGGGTTCAAGTGGTTCTACGGGTTCAAGTGGTACTTCGGGTTCTTCGGGTTCTTCGGGAACGAGCGGTAGTTCAGGTTCTGCAGGTACTTCAGGCGCAAATGGTTCAAGTGGTACATCAGGTTCTTCAGGAAGCGCAGGTACAAGTGGTTCAACAGGAAGTTCAGGGACTTCGGGCTCAAGTGGAACAAGTGGCTCTTCAGGGTCAAGTGGTTCTACAGGCTCGTCAGGAAGTGCGGGTACGAGTGGTTCTGCAGGTACTTCAGGTTCAAGTGGCACGTCCGCATCAAGTGGTTCTTCAGGAACTTCAGGGTCGTCAGGTAGTGCAGGTACTTCAGGAGCGAATGGTTCAAGCGGAACAAGTGGTACGAGCGGTAGCGCAGGCTCCTCGGGTTCAACAGGGTCAAGTGGAACATCAGGTTCTTCAGGAACAAGTGGTAGCACGGGTTCATCAGGCTCGACGGGCTCAAGCGGAACATCAGGTTCTTCAGGTTCTTCGGGAACTTCAGGTTCATCAGGTTCTTCGGGAACTTCGGGGGCAAATGGTTCAAGCGGAACGAGCGGTTCATCAGGAAGCGCAGGCTCTTCGGGTTCAACAGGCTCAAGCGGTACCTCGGGCTCTTCGGGAACAAGTGGTTCTTCGGGTTCATCAGGCAGTGCAGGTACATCAGGAAGCGCGGGCACTTCAGGTATAAATGGCTCATCAGGCTCATCAGGTTCTTCAGGTTCT
>Ga0222713_10001146_pt1 | contig 30323 bp, 33 predicted proteins | sample C33_649DmetaG_FD_165061 | JGI IMG/M metagenome (GOLD analysis project Ga0222713, IMG submission 165061) | Estuarine water microbial communities from San Francisco Bay, California, United States - C33_649D | ecosystem: Environmental > Aquatic > Marine > Unclassified | place: USA: California... | reverse complement strand
AGCGTTTTAAGGGAGTTTTATACTCATTTTCGGGATGTAGCGCAGCCCGGTAGCGCACACGTCTGGGGGGCGTGGGGTCGCAAGTTCAAATCTTGTCATCCCGACCATAAAAAAGGTCACTCTTTGTAGAATGACCTTTTTTTATTGCTATTTGTAAAATTTAGAACCTTTCTAGTTTTGAAAAGAAGAAATCTCCTTCAATAACAGCATTTTCGTTGCTATCACTTCCGTGAACTGCATTTTCACCAATAGAAGCAGCAAATTTCTTGCGAATAGTGCCTTCTTCTGCTTGTGCAGGATTGGTTGCACCAATCAATTTTCTGAAATCTTCTACTGCGTTGTCTTTTTCTAAAATGGCTGCTACAATTGGGCCGCTACTCATAAATTCAACTAATTCACCAAAAAATGGTCTTTCTCTATGGATATCATAGAATAAACCTGCTTGCTCTGTGGTTAATTTAGTCCATTTCATCGCTTTAACGGTAAAACCAGCCTTGATAATTTGGTCTAAAATAGCACCTGTGTAACCCTTACTGGTTGCATCAGGCTTAATCATTGTAAATGTTCTGTTACTCATAGTTTTAAGTATAATTCGGGTGCAAAATTACATATAAACCACCCTTTTAAACGATATTTGACATTAATTTTTGTTAAACCCACGTAAATTGATTTGACAAAACAGGCTAGATGCTGCATTTTTGCTTGGATATGCAACCAATTGAAGCCTTTTTCCCACTTTTAAACTCCCCAAGCAAGGTAATTATTACCATGCACCAAAAGCCCGATGGCGATGCGATGGGGTCGACCCTTGGGTTGTATCATTTTTTAAAGGCGCTTGGACATGATGCCGTTGTTATTTCACCCACCAATTGGGCCGATTTTTTAGATTGGATGCCAGGTATTAATACGGTGATTGATTTTGAAAAAAAGAAGGAGGCTGCATTAGCGCTCATTCATGATGCGGACTTTCTTTTTTGCCTAGATTTTAATACACTCAGTAGAACCAAAAATATGGAAGCGCCACTTGCCAATGCAAAAGGTGCAAGAATTTTAATTGACCACCATCAACAACCTCAAACAGAGGTTTTTGCTTATGGCGTAAGTGATACCAGCAAAAGTTCTACCTGTGAAATGGTATATGATATTATTATGGGTTCTGAAAATGGAGCGCGTATTTCACTTGATGTTGCTACTTGTTTGTACACCGGTTTAATGACGGATACAGGTTCTTTTAGATTTCCGGCCACCACAGCATCGGTGCACCGTATGATTGCACATTTAAAAGATTTAGGACTTGACCATACTGCGGTACACAGTCATATCTTTGATAATTCATTGGAAAATAGACTACGGTTTATTGGTTATGTACTACTCAATAGAATGGAAGTGCTCTACGAATGCAACACTGCGATTATGTATATTACAAAGCAAGATTTGCATCGCTTTGATATTAAAACGGGTGATACAGAAGGATTGGTAAATTATCTGCTAGCCATTAAAGGCATGAAATTTGGCGCTATTGTTATAGACAGAGACGAAGAGCGTAAGTGGAGCTTTAGAAGCAAAGGAACTTTTGATGTGAATGCCTTTGCAAGAAAACATTTTGAAGGCGGTGGGCATATCAATGCAGCAGGGGGTAGGAGCGATGAAAATATTGAAACAACTTTACATACTTTTAAAGAGGTCTTAAAAGACTATTATAATCAACTACAATGAAAATGATCAAATCAACACTATCGCTTTTAGCAGCGGTTATCATTTTTGCGAGCTGTAATCAGTTCCAAAAATCTCCTTCTGGCATGCCTTACAAAATTACTAAGGGCAACAGTAAAGAACTTTTAAAACATGGACAGTTTGTAAAGTTACACATCGAGTACAAGTTAAAATCTAAAGACACTGTGTTAAATACATCATACGGACATATCCCGATGTATTTTTATTTAGATACAGCTAGACTTGGTAAATATACTTTTACAGAAGTGATTACCAAGTGTGCACCTGGTGATAAAATGGAATTTTCATTAAGCATTGATTCCCTTAAAAAAATGGGGATGATTGAATACAACGAAGTATTTAAAACAGGTGATTTCATCAACGGTAAATTAGAAGTAATTGCCTCATTTACGAAAGAAGACTTAGTAAAAGCAGATTACGAAAAAGAAGTTGAAAAAGAAAAAGGAACAGAAATTGCTGCTGTAAAAAAATATGCTGAAAGCAAAAACATGAAAACTGTTTCAACAAAAAGCGGTGCGCTTGTTGAAGTTACCAACCCAGGTACAGGACAAAAAGCAGATTCTGGATACCAAGTTTCTGTTATGTACAGAGGTTACTTTGCGGATAAAGACGGAAAAGAATTTGATGCGAATATTGGTAAGCCAGCACCAGGCAATAACCCAATTGACGTTGTTATTGGGCAGCACAGTGTTATTCCAGGTTGGGAAGAAGGTTTAACTTTCTTTGCAAAAGGTGGTAAGGGACGTATCGTTGTTCCATCATTTTTAGGCTACGGACCACAAGGTCGTCCACCAGCTATTGCACCTTTTGCTAACCTATGTTTCGATGTAGAAATCGTTGACGTAAAATTAGCGACTCCACCACCGCCAACATCTGCTGGATCAGGTATGCCAGGTAGCCCAGGTAAATAATATTTAAAGATATTGTAGAAGCCTCAACAGCAATGTTGGGGCTTTTTTATTGTAAATAACTGCACAGTGTGACTACTTCGTTGGCTTCTTTTACATCATGTACCCTTAAAATAGAGGCACCATTTAAAATAGCCGCTGTATGTAACACCGTTGATCCGTTTAGTGCCTCTGCTGCAGTAATTCCCAGTGTTTTATAGATGGTTGATTTTCTGGAAACACCTATTAATAATGGCTTTTGAAAACAAGCAAAAGCAGACAAATTTGAAATGAGTTCAAAATTTTGTGCTGGTGTTTTACTAAAACCAAAACCCGGATCTAATATGAGTTGATGAATACCAACTTCCTTTGCAGCGTTACATGTGGCAGTAAAAAAATCATGTACCACTGGCAAAATACTTGCCTCGTTATTTACGGTATGCATTTGATCTCTATTTTCATTGACATGCATAACAACATAAGGGACGTTTAGCGCAGCAATCGTTTTAAACATATTTGCATCATATTGACCGCCGCTAATGTCATTAATGATGTGTGCACCAAGCCCAACCACTTGTTTTGCTACCTCACTATGGTAAGTGTCTACCGATATAAATGCGGCAGGAAAGGTTTTTACGAGGGCTTCAATAACACCGCCAATTCTATCCATCTCTTCGTGCGCAGCAATCGCTTGGGCACCCGGCCTAGTACTTTGACCACCTATATCAATAATAGAAGCTCCATCCGATAGCATATTACCAGTTAGGTCAATAGCTTCGGAAACAGCAGTAACCCGGCTCTTTTGGTAAAAAGAATCTGGGGTGACATTTAAAATTCCCATTATAAGGGGTTTTGAACTACTGAGGGTTTTTCCTTGGCTATTTAGTGTCAACATTCTGATGTTTCAATTATATTGCATCCGCTTCAAAGATATTACCAAAGGATCAAAATAAGACCGATAAAATGAGCAGTACCAATCAGGCATATGATGCGGCTATTTTAGCTTGTAGAGACATCTTTATTAAAAAAACCAAAGACTACGGAACTGCTTGGCGCGTTTTACGCACCATTTCTGTGGTGGATCAAATATTTATTAAGGCCCTTCGCATCAGAACCATCCAAGATTTACAAACCCAAAAAGTAGGGGATGATATCAATTCTGAATTCAAGGGTATTGTCAATTATGCGGTTATTGGTCTTATTCAACTTTCTTTAGGCAATCCGCAAGTAGAAGAATTACCTGTTGATCAGGTTGAAAAATTATATTTACAATATGTAGATTTTGCTAGACAAACCATGCTAGATAAGAACCATGATTATGGGGAAGCATGGCGTGATATGAGTCAAGAAAGTTTTGCCGATTTAATTTTAATGAAGCTCATGCGTATCAAACAAATTTTAGGAAACGACGGTAAAACACTGATTAGTGAAGGTATCGACGCCAACTATGTAGACATTTTAAATTATTCTGTTTTTGCGCTTATCTTAATATCCGAAGGCAAACATTAAATCCCCCCGCATGAAAAAATTAAACACACCCATTCGAATATTTGTAGGATTGTTGTTTATCTTTTCTGGACTTATTAAAGCCAATGATCCGCATGGATTAAGCTATAAAATGCAGGAGTTTTTTGAAGTATGGGGTTTTGATTTCTTAAACCCATTGAGCTTGTTTTCTTCGCTTGTCATGAACGTACTAGAAGTATTTGCCGGTATTGCCATTATTGTAAATTGGCAAACCAAAAAAATTACTTGGCTTTTGTTTATGCTGATACTATTTTTTACCTACCTAACAGGGTATGCTTTATTTTCTGGCAAAATTAAAACCTGTGGTTGTTTTGGTGATTGCGTACCGCTTACCCCAGCCATGTCATTTACCAAAGACATTATATTAGGTATTCTTATTGTTATTTTATTAGCCACCAATTCAGGCAAAGCGAGTAAAGGTATTTTTGGTAAAATAGTACTCTATACGGTAACACTTGGTACCGCTGCTTTTCAGTGGTATGCACTCACTTATTTACCGGTAGTAGATTGTTTGCCGTACAAAAAAGGCAATGATATTGTGGAGCAAATGAAAGTGCCTGCTGGCGCTGTTCCGGACAGTACGTCTATCGAATTTATATATACCAAAAACGGAAAAGAAGTTCGTTTTGACCAAGCCAATTTCCCAACCGATTTTGACAGTACTTATGTATACGTTGATCGTGACGACATTGTGGTTAAAAAAGGTAATGGCCTCGTAGCTAAAATTGTAGATTTTAATTTGCAATCCTTACAGGGCACTGATACAACTGCAGCCATATTTGCAGGTCAAAAACCCTATGTACTTGTATTTGCAAAAGAAATGAAAGGTGCAGAAAGCTGGAAAAATCAGTTCGAATCAATTTATAAAAAATTACAGGCGCAACATATTGAAGTAATACTTGTTACCCCAGAACCAGCTAGCGCTGCTCAACATTTTGGCAATATCAATATTTTAATTTCGGACGCGACCGTTATTAAAACAGCAGCACGTGTAACGCCTACTTATTTCTTAATGAATAAGTCACGAATCTTAGAAAAGGTTGCTGCACCCTGTATCGACAATCTATTTACAACCTTAAATAGCAAGTAATGATTCGTTTCATTACAAAAAAATTAGGGTACGGCCTTTTCGTATTAATGGGGGTAGTGGTTGTGGTCTTTTTTTTGTTTCAAGGGTTTGGCGATCCTGCCCGTTTAGTGCTCGGTCAAAGTGGCGATAGCACCACCATTAGCAATATCAAAAAAGAGTTGGCCCTAGACCAACCAACATCCAAACAGTTTCTATTATACCTAAATGATGTGTCACCCATTGGACTACATAGCGAATCTGACATAGTATCCAAAAAGTTAAGGGGGTATTTTTTTAGTGTAGGAGACAAGCAACTAGGTTTTAAATTTCCATACCTGAGAAGGTCTTATCAGAGTAAAAAACAAGTCAGTGAAATACTCATGGAAGCCATACCAGGCACATTACTCCTGGCTTTTGCTGCGATGTTTGTAGCAACCCTGTTTGGCATTTTACTAGGTATGTTAGCCGCCATCAAAAAAAACACCTGGATGGATAGTAGCGCTGTATTTAGCAGTGTACTGGGTATATCAGCTCCCTCTTTTTTTATGGGTATTATTATTGCCTATTTTTTTGGATTCGTATTAACAAAGTATACAGGCCTTCAAATGACGGGCAGTTTATTTAATATCGACCCATTTGCTGGCAAAACACTCGAAATAAAAAATTTAATCCTACCAGCACTTACACTTGGTTTAAGACCCATGGCGATTATAACGCAATTAACTAGAAGTGCCATGCTTGATGTATTAGATCAGGATTATATTAGAACCGCAAAAGCAAAGGGCTTATCAAGCACGCGTATCTTTTTTGTGCATGCTTTACCCAATGCGTTAAACCCTGTTATTACTGCTGTTACCGGATGGTTTGCCGAATTATTAGCCGGCGCCTTTTTTGTAGAATATATTTTTGGCTGGAAGGGTATTGGAAAAGTAACAGTAGACGCTCTAGAAAAATTAGACTTTCCTGTAGTTATGGGGAGTGTATTAGTTACGGCTACTTTTTTTATGCTCGTAAATATCTTGGCAGATATTTTATATGTAATGGTAGACCCCCGGGTAAAACTTACTGAATAATAACTTCTGAAATAATATTTTCACCAAATGCTTCATTTACTCTTTCAATGATTTGGCTTTTTTGGTACATCAATTCATTTTTAAGTGGCCCAACACTAGTGGTGATAAAAAGCTTTTGATTTACAATTTGAATTTTATCAGTGTACTGCGCAATTGTTTTGCCCATTAATGTCTCCCAAATTTCTTCAATTTGAATAGCACGTACGCCATTTTTTAAATGGCTGCGTTGTAAAAATTTATGAATGGCTTCGCCAATAGAATATTCAGACATACTACAAAGGTAAGAGTTCAATCATTTGGAAGGGAGAATTAATTGCATGTAGCTGTTGTTCAAGTCTTTGCGGATGCGTATCAGAGATAAAAACCTGCCCATCAGAAGCAGTGCAAACCCATTGTAATAATTCATACATCCGGCTTTCATCTAGTTTTTCAAAAACATCATCTAACAGTAAAATAGGGGTGAAACCATTTTTTGTTTTAAGCACTTCCCATTCTGCTAATTTTAGCGCAAAAAGTAAGCTTTTGCGTTGACCCTGTGATGCTTCATTCTTAAATGCCGTTTGATCCATGGTAAAAACAAGGTCGTCTCTATGTATCCCTTTTGTGGTACGTTGCAACATGCAGTCTTTTTGAAAATTTTGTGCGAGTAACGCATCAAAGGGCATCGTTTGCAAAGGACTTTCATACACCAAATCAATATGATCATCGGTGGCAGCAATTCTTTTATATACTTTGGCAACGAGTGGTAAAAAATCGGTTAAAAATTCAGTTCTTTTTTCAAAAATATATTGACCGCTGCTTACGAGTTGGTTATTAAGTACTTCGAGTAAAGTTGTATCTATCGGTGCATGTTCGGCTGCTTTTAATACACTATTGCGTTGTTGCAATACCTTGTTATAGGCAATTAATTGTTGTAAATACTGAGCGTCTATTTGTGAAAGTAAGGTATCGAGGTATTTTCGTCTTGCTTCACTTGGGCCAATCATAAGTTCGATATCATCGGGCGCAATCATAACAGTGGGATAGCGTCCAATATGATCAGAAAACTTTTTGTATTGTTCATCATTAACCAAGAGTTCTTTTTTATTGTTTTCTCGTACAATACAAACTACTTTATGTGGCTTTCCAGCAATATCATAATTGCCTTCAACCCTTAACCCCTCGGTACCCCTTAAAACATTTTGTGCATCGGGGCGTGAAAAGTAACTCTTGGTGAGGCTCAAATAATAAATACTATCTAATAGGTTGGTTTTGCCCGTTCCATTTTTCCCACAAATACCAACAATACGCTCCGTAAAAACAAAATCTCGGCGGGCGTAATTACGAAACTGGGTAAGGGATAAATGGGTGAGTTGGAACATGTTGGCAAATTAAAGCACTAGTTTTCAAATTATTGGTACTTTGTTTGAGGTAAACCAATTAATTTTATAAAAAAAACGGTTGAAAACGATATTATCTGAAGCCCAGCTCGCATTAACGGTTAAAAGGCTGGCACATCAAATTTTAGAAAACAACCTTCAATTAGCAGATACGGTGCTCATTGGACTTCAACCTCGTGGCATCTATTTAAGTGACCGTATTGTACACGAACTGATGCAGTTATTACCACCCAGTCAAATCGAATACGGTAAACTAGATATTACTTTTTATAGAGATGACGTGCGCAAGAGCCTGCATATTGCCAATGAAACAGATATCCCTTTTAGTATCGAAAACAAAAAAGTGGTTTTAATTGACGACGTTTTATATACCGGCCGTACCATTAGAGCCGCCCTAGACGCTTTACTAGCTTTTGGTAGGCCTTCAAAAGTGTCTTTGTGTGTGCTCATTGATAGGCGTTTTAGTAGAGAACTGCCCATTCAGCCAGATTATGCCGGAAAAGCCATTGACACTATTATCACCCAAAAGGTAAAAGTGTGCTGGAAAGAGCGTGACAATGTCGACGAAGTGGTATTATTATAAAGAACCATTTTACCAAACCGATTTTTTACTTTAGCTTTGTTTTTTAATGAAACTATCTACCAAACACTTACTTGGTATTAAAGATCTCAACCGAGACGATATTCAATTAATTCTTTCTACTGCTGCTCAATTCAAAGAAGTTTTACAAAGACCGGTAAAAAAAGTACCTTCTCTACGAGACGTTACCATTGTAAATTTATTTTACGAAAACTCTACCCGTACAAGAATGTCTTTTGAACTAGCAGAGCGCAGACTATCAGCAGACACCCTCAATTTTGCAGCCAGCAGTTCTTCGGCAGCAAAAGGGGAAACGCTACTTGATACAGTTAATAATATTTTGAGCATGAAAGTGGATTTGGTGGTGATGAGGCATAGTGCTTCTGGCGCCCCACACTTTTTAGCACAGCATATTCCGGCAGCCATTGTAAATGCGGGTGATGGCATTAATGAACATCCTACACAGGCCTTACTGGACGCCTTTTCGATGCAAGAAAAGTTTGGTAAGCTGGAAGGCCTTAAAGTAACCATTGTAGGAGATATCATGCATAGCCGTGTTGCAATGAGTAACATGTATTTACTACAAAAAATGGGAGCAGAGGTAACTATTGCTGGACCGCCAACCCTAATTCCAAAATATATCCAAGAAGCGTTTAACGTTCGCGTCGAATACAACTTACAAAAAGCCCTAGCTTGGTGCGATGTAGCCAATGTGCTCCGTATTCAGTTAGAGCGTCAAAATCAACCCTTATTTTCATCACTGCGTGAATACAATTTAGCCTACGGTATTAGCCGTTCCATGCTAGAAAGTATCAACAAAGAAATTGTAATCATGCACCCTGGCCCCATCAATAGAGGGGTAGAATTAGATAGCGATGTAGCCGATGGGCCACATTCCATTATTTTAGACCAGGTAGAAAATGGGGTTGCTGTAAGAATGGCGGTCTTATATTTACTTGCCAATAGAGACCAATAAGCCTTAAATTTACACCATGCGTATTTGCCTATTTCCCGGAACTTTTGACCCTGTAACCCTTGGTCATATCGATATCATTAACCGTGCACTACCATTATTTGACAAGATTTATGTAGGGATTGGTATTAATTCCTCTAAATCGCCAATGTTTAGCCCGGAGCAACGTATGGAATGGTTTAATGAAATTTACCAGGATGAGCCAAAAGTAGAAAGTGTTGGTTATGAAGGACTTACAGTGAATTATTGTAATTTAATTGGAGCTAAATTTATACTAAGGGGCATTAGATACGTGAGTGATTTTGAATATGAGAAAACCATTGCCGACGCTAACAGAACCCTCGATAAACATATAGAAACCATCTTTTTAACGGGTGAGCCAAAGTACACATCGGTAGCATCGACCATTGTTAGAGATATCCTTAAAAACGGGGGAGACGCCTCTCCATTTTTACCAGACGCCGTTATCAAATCATTAAAGCGTTAATTTCCGTATTTCAGAAACGGATTCCTTCAAATTAGCTGTATTTTTGTGTTTTAATTACTATTAAAACATTCTAATATGTACCCAGCAGAGATTGTCCTTCCTATGAAGGCAGAATTAACAGACGCAGGTTTTGATGACATGGTTACAGCCGCTGAAGTTTCAGAAACATTAAGTAAACAAGGAACCACACTTGTGGTGATTAACTCGGTATGTGGTTGTGCAGCAGGCACTTGCCGCCCAGGTGTATTGATGGCTGTTCAAAACGCCACCAACCGCCCGGACCGTTTAGCAACTAGTTTTGCCGGTTTTGACATTGAAGCCGTTAACGAAGTACGTAAGCTTTCGTTGCCTTACCCACCATCATCACCAGCCATCGCTTTATTTAAAGATGGTGTGCTAGTAAACCTAGTAGAAAGACATCAAATTGAAGGTCGTCCGGCGCAAGTAATTGCCCAGCACTTGATCTCGATTTTTGATGAACATTGCAATTAATTTATCTTAATTTTGTTTCGATGTGTTAGTAAGTAAGGGCTCCACTAAGTTGGAGCCTTCCTTTTAATCACAAACAAGCCAATCCTCTTATGTATCCCAATTTATACTACGCAGTTAAAGACATTTTTGGTATAGAAATTAACGGCTTTAAACTCATCAATTCATTTGGCTTTTTTGTAGCTATATCATTTATAACTTCATCTATAGTTCTGAGCGCGGAACTTAAAAGAAAAGAAAAAGAAGGACTTCTCATACACGAAGAAGAGAAAATTATAGTAGGCGCACCAGCATCCATTCAGGAGCTACTTTCTAACTTTTTACTTGGCTTTATTTTTGGATACAAAATTATAGGTGCTTTTGTAGTACCCGCTGCACTCTACGATCCACAAACATTTATACTTTCTACAAATGGAAGCGCACCCGTTGGTATCTTAACAGGGATCTTCTTTTTGATTTTGAAATGGTATGAGAAAAACAAAGTAAAACTACCAAAACCCGAAGAAAAAATATTTAAAATTTGGCCGCACAACAGGGTAGGTGATATTATTTTATACGCTGCTATTTTTGGGTTTTTGGGCGCTAAAATATTTCACAACCTCGAAAATTGGGGCGAGTTTGTCAAAGATCCTATTGGTAATTTAATCGCATTTAGTGGACTTACTTTTTATGGGGGTCTCATCTTTGCAACCGTTGCTATCATTTACTTTGCGCGTAAACACAAAATTGGCGTCATTCATTTAGCAGACGCTATGGCACCCACTATGATGTTCGGTTACGCCATGGGCCGTATAGGTTGTCAAGTAAGTGGCGACGGTGACTGGGGTATTGTAAACAACAATCCAAAACCTTTTACTTGGATGCCCGACGGACTATGGTCATCTGTTTATGCACACAATGTAATTGGTGAAGGCGTACCCATCAAAGATTGTGTGGGGCCTTATTGCAACCAACTTCCAATGCCCGTATATCCAACGGCACTCTACGAAGTAATCGCTTGCTTACTGTTATTTGGTGTTTTATGGTTTTTGAGAAAAAGAATTAATGTAGCGGGCAGGTTAGCAGCGCTGTATCTTATGTTTAATGGGATCGAGCGTTTTACAATCGAAAAAATTAGAGTCAACACAAAATATGCAGACCTTCCATTTCAACCTACACAAGCAGAATTAATTTCCCTTTTCTTATTTTTAGGAGGTGTATTTTTATGGTGGAAAGCAGGCAAGTGGAACCAAAATAAACAATTAAAATAATACGATATGCCATCATTTGACGTAGCTAGTAAGGTAGACTTACAAACATTAGATAATGCCATTAATACAGTAAAAAAAGAAATCGCAGGCCGCTTTGATTTTAGAGATTCACCTGTTTCAATAGAGCTTAATAAAAAAGACTTTGTTGTTTCATTAGAAGTGGATTCTGACATGAAAATGAAGCAATTAATAGATGTTTTAATTAGTCGTGCCATGAAACAAGGGATCGACGGCAATGCCTTTGACTTCTCAAAAGATGCCTACCCAAGTGGCAAAGTGGTAAAAAAAGAGGTCCCAGTAACCAATGGCCTTAAACAAGAAGACGCCAAAAAGATGGTAAAAGCCATCAAAGACAGCGGTTTAAAGGTGCAAGCGGCCATTATGGACGATATTATTAGGGTTACAGCCAAAAAAATCGATGATTTACAGGAAGTTATCGCCCTTTTAAACGCTGGCAACTTTGGTATCCCATTACAGTATACCAACATGAAAAGCTAATAAAATTTGGCACATAAGCGTTTCTAGCCTAATTTTGCAACTCATTTAAAATAAGTGTACGGCCAAATCCGTACTACCTAAAAACCATAATTATGAAACAAGGTATCCATCCAGAAAATTATCGTTTCGTTGTTTTCAAAGACATGTCTAACGGTACTACTTTTTTAAGTAAGTCTACCGCAGCGTCTAAAGAAACCATCACTTTTGATGACGGTAACGAATATCCAGTTATCAAATTGGAGATTTCAAACACATCTCACCCTTTCTACACTGGTAAAAACATGTTGGTTGATACTGCGGGTAGAATTGATAAGTTCAAAAAGCGTTACGAAAAGAAGAAGTAATTCTTCTCCACATAAGTTTTTAAAAGCTGCTAGTTTATCTAGCGGCTTTTCTTTTTTACAACCCTTACCTTTGCCTTAATTCTAAGCGTATGAAACTAGATATTTTAGCTTTTGGCGTTCACCCCGATGACGTTGAACTTGGCTGTGCCGGCACCATCATGGCTGCCATCGACCAAGGCAAAAAAGTGGGCATCGTAGATTTAACAAGAGGTGAATTAGGCACGAGAGGAACACCAGCTACACGAACACAAGAAGCGGCAGCGGCTGCAAAAATAATGGGCGTGGATGTCAGGGAAAACCTAGACATGGCGGATGGCTTTTTTGCAAATGATGAAGCGCACCAACGAAAAATTATAGCCCTTATCAGAAAATACCAACCCGATATTATTTTAGCCAATGCACCCGAAGATCGACATCCAGATCATGGCCGAAGTGCAAAACTTGTTTCGGATGCCGCATTTTTAAGTGGCCTAAGAAAAGTAGAAACGATCCATGATGGTTTAGCACAAGAGGCCTGGAGACCAGCTTACACTTTTCATTATATCCAAGACCGTTTTATTCAACCATCTTTTGTAATTGATATCACGGCGTATATGGAAAGAAAAATGGAAGCAGTGCTTGCGTATGGAACTCAATTTACAAATGCAGATAGGTCAGAACCACAAACCTATATATCATCTCCACAGTTTTTAGAAACCGTAAAAGCAAGGGCACTGATGCTAGGTAAAAGAATTGGGGTAGGATATGCCGAAGGATATATCACCGAAAAAATAATTGGCTTCTCTAATTTTGATGCCATCATAAAACATACTACTTAATACGCAATCAAATTTTTTTTATGTCAAAAGTAAAAGTGGGTTTGGTACAAATGTCATGCAGTTCAAGCAAAGAAGAGAACATGCAAAAAGCCATTGCGGGCATTAAAGATGCCGCGGCAAAGGGTGCTAACATTGTATGCTTGCAAGAATTATTTACGTCACTCTATTTTTGTGATGTTGAAGACTACGATAATTTTAAATTAGCCGAAAAAATTCCGGGCGCTACCACAGATACACTAGGTCAAGTAGCAGCTGCATGCAATGTAGTAGTGATTGCTTCTTTATTTGAAAAAAGAACACAAGGTATTTACCACAATACAACAGCTGTAATTGATGCAGATGGAAAATATTTAGGCATGTACCGAAAAATGCATATCCCTGACGATCCTGCTTACTACGAAAAATTTTATTTCACACCTGGCGATTTAGGATACAAAACATTTGATACCAAATTTGCAAAAATTGGGGTTCTTATTTGTTGGGATCAGTGGTATCCGGAAGCGTCAAGACTCACTGCACTTCAAGGGGCCGAAATATTATTTTATCCAACAGCCATTGGCTGGGCTACTTCACAAGATGAAGCCACCAATATTGAGCAGTACAATGCTTGGCAAACTATTCAGCGCAGTCATGCAGTGGCGAATGGCGTGCACGTAGTAAGTGTAAACAGGGTAGGACTTGAACAAAATGGTGCTATGAAATTTTGGGGCGGTTCATTTGTGAGTAATCCATTTGGCACTTTATTATACAAAGGGTCTCACGATAACGAAGAAACAGAAGTGGTTGAAATTGATACAGACGCCACAGACCGCTACCGCACACACTGGCCGTTTATGAGAGATCGTCGCATTGACTCTTATGAAAATATCACCAAACGTTTTATTGACTAGAAATTTTTTGTTTTGAATACACCCAAATCATTAGGTTATTATTTTCCTGCCGAATTTGAAATGCATGAAGCCACTTGGTTAAGTTGGCCACATAAAGAAGCAAGTTGGCCGGGGAAATTAGATACTATATACCCCAACTATAGTTTGTTTGTAAAATACCTTGCAGCTTCTGAAAAAGTGCGCATCAATGTTGTGGATGCCACTATGCAAGCAGCAGCAACTGCTCATCTTGTTAAAGCGGGTGTTAATATGGATCAGGTAAGTTTTTATTTACATCCTACCAATGACGCTTGGTGTCGTGATCATGGCCCTGCTTTTTTAATTAACCCAGCTGCCGAGCAAAAAAAAGTTATTGTTGACTGGAATTATAATGCATGGGGTAATAAATATCCCCCTTACGATTTAGACGATGTTATTCCTACTTTAATTGGGAAGCATTTTGATATTCCAGTATACCATCCAGGCATTATTATGGAAGGAGGCTCTGTAGAATTTAATGGAACGGGTACTATTTTAACGAGTACCAGTTGTCTATTAAATCCGAATCGAAATAAACATTTAAACAGAGATCAAATTGAAAACTATTTGTTTGATTACTATGGAGCCAATCAGGTGTTGTGGGTAGAAGAAGGCATTGTAGGCGATGATACCGATGGCCACATCGATGATACCATTAGATTTGTAAATGAAGACACCGTACTTACGGTTGTAGAAGCAAATAAAGACGACGAAAATTATTCGATCTTACAAGATAACCTAACGCAGCTTAAAAAAATGCGCTTATTAAATGGCAAGCAATTAAATATTGTTGAACTGCCTATGCCCGAAGCTGTCATTTATGAAGATCAACGCTTACCCGCATCTTACGCTAATTTTTATATCTCCAACAAATTTGTAATTGTACCTACATTTAATTCGGTCCATGATGATCAGGCACTTTCTATTATTGCTCAGGCTTATAAAAATAGGGAAGTAGTGGGTATCGATTCTACCGATATTATTTGGGGGTTAGGCAGTTTTCATTGCTTGTCTCAACAGGAACCCTTAGTTTAATGTTCAAAATCATTTTGATGAAAAAATCAATCTTTGTTGGCTTTTTAGCACTATTAAGTTTGCCATTTATTTTTACGGCTTGTTTTAGAAATCCATACAAGGCCACCAATAAAAAACATACCCATCAAATAGATTCTTTGACTGATATTGCTGAACTACCAAACAATGGTGGCATTTTTTCCGACTCTGTAAAACAACCTCCTTACTGGGTGGGTACCACCAATTTTGGATTACGCAAACCAAATTTTGTAATCATTCATCATACGGCTCAAAATGCATGTGAAGAAACACTTAAAACATTTACCATACCACGAACAGCTGTAAGCGCACATTATGTAATTTGTAAAGATGGCACCATACATCAAATGCTTAATGATTATATGCGCGCCCAACATGCAGGCATTAGCAAGTGGGGAAATCTAATTGATATTAATTCTTCGTCTATTGGTATAGAACTTGACAACAACGGATTTGAACCTTTTGATAGCTTGCAAATCAATAGCCTATTGGTTTTACTCAATCGACTCAAACAAAAATATACCATTCCAACCCCTAATTTTATTGGCCATGGTGATATTGCACCCACCAGAAAAAACGATCCAAATTTTAGATTTCCTTGGAAGTTACTAGCTACAAATGGTTATGGCCTTTGGTTTGATGAAACTTTACCGCCAGCCCCAAGCAATTTTAACCCTTATATCGCACTACGTATAATTGGATATGATGTAAAAGACACAATAGCGGCAGTGAGATCATTTAAAAGACACTTTTTACAAGACACCACAAAACGTTTAAACGCGGTTGACACTTTGGTACTCTCTAATTTACAGCGCAAATATTTTTAAAAATTTACTCAGAAAATATAAATCCTAACAATTGTTAGCTTATTTTTGCCCCACAAATTAAGCGTTTATGGATTTTAATTTAACAGAAGAGCAGCTGATGATTCAAGCTGCAGCACGTGATTTCGCTAAAAATAGTTGTTTACCAGGCGTTATTGAAAGGGATGAAAAACAATCATTTCCTAAAGAACAAATTATGCAACTAGCAGAACTTGGCTTTATGGGTATGATGGTGAGTCCAAATTATGGAGGTGCTGGAATGGACACCATTAGCTATGTACTTGCCATGGAAGAAATTAGTAAAATAGACGCGAGTGTTAGTGTGTGCATGAGCGTCAACAATAGTTTGGTTTGTTGGGGTCTTGAAGCCTTTGGTAACGAAGCGCAAAAACAAAAATATTTAACGCCGCTTGCAAAAGGCATTAAAGACAATGACCTTTATATTGGTGCATTTTTATTAAGTGAACCAGAAGCAGGAAGCGATGCGACGAGTCAACAAACCACTGCCGAAGATAAGGGCGATTATTATTTATTAAATGGTACTAAAAATTGGATTACAAATGGTTCTAGTGCCTCTGTATATTTAGTAATTGCACAAACAGATCCTGCAAAAGGGAGTAGAGGTATCAATGCATTTATAGTAGAAAAAAATAGCCCTGGTGTTACGGTAGGTGCGAAAGAAAATAAATTAGGCATTAGAGGAAGTGATACGCATTCGATTATGTTTAACGATGTAAAAGTGCCAAAAGAAAATAGAATAGGCGAGGATGGGTTTGGATTTAAATTTGCCATGAAAACCCTTGCTGGTGGCCGTATTGGTATTGCCGCCCAAGCGCTAGGTATTGCAAGCGGTGCTTACGAATTAGCACTAGGCTATAGCAAACAAAGAAAGGCATTTGGCAAAGAAATCATGCACCACCAAGCCATACAGTTTAAGTTAGCTGACATGGCAACAAAAGTGGAAGCAGCCAGACTACTTTGTTTTAAAGCAGCAGCCGACAAAGATGAGGATAAGGATTATGGATTTTCATCTTCTATGGCAAAGGTATATGCTAGTGAAGCAGCCATGTGGATATCCACAGAAGCCGTGCAAGTGCATGGTGGTTATGGATTTGTGAAAGAATACCATGTAGAACGCCTGATGCGAGATGCAAAAATTACACAGATTTATGAAGGCACGTCAGAAATTCAAAGAATAGTAATTAGTAGACATATTTTGTCTAACTAATCGTTTCTTAGACTTCCATTTCTAATACTTTTTCAAAAACGGTTTCATACTCTGTGTTGAGTGTGGCAAGTTTTTGTTGTACCGACTTATATTCTGATTCGAGTGATGCAAACTTTGCAGGATTGGTATAGGTATCTGGGTTACCAAGTTCCTGTTCAATAGCTTCTTTTTGAACTTTGGTACTATTGATATCTAGTTCTAAATTTTGAAGTCGCTTTTTTTGCTTTTGTAATTCTTTTTGAAAATCTTTATCGATAGCCGTATTAGGGTTAGGTGCTTTTGTTTCAGGAACATGAACCTTTGGAACAGGCGCTGCGGCAGGCGCAATAGGAGTAGATCCTTTATTATCTTTTTGCTTAGCAGCCATACGTTCATTCCATTCTACCCACTCTGCGTATGTACCTTTAAACTCTTTAATTTGATGGTCTACAATTTCCCAAATTTTATTGGCAGTTTGAGATATAAAATAACGGTCGTGACTAATTAAAATATAACTGCCTTCGTATTTGTTAAGGGCTCCAGCGAGTAACTCTACCGAGTGCATGTCTAGGTGGTTGGTAGGTTCATCTAGTAATAAAAAGTTAGCCTTACTCACCATTGTTTTGGCAAGTGCCACCCTTGCTTTTTCACCACCACTCAATACACGTATTTTTTTATCTACATCATCACCACTAAATAAAAACGCCCCTAAAATACTACGAAGTTCTACATCCGTTTTTTTACTACCACATTGTTGCATTTCTTCCATAATCGTATGGGTAAGTGTAAGTGCTTCTAGTTGGTGCTGTGCATAAAAACTTTCATCTACGTTATGTCCCCAAACCCTTTCACCACTGTGCTGCTCGGTACCACCCACAATTCGAAGAACAGTAGATTTACCTTTACCATTCGCGCCAATTAAGGCAATTTTATCGCCACGTTCAATTTCGGCAGTGGTATTTTTAACGATGGTTAAATCCCCAAATTGTTTGGTAATATTTTTTAAATCCACAAGTACTTTACCGGGCACTTTATCAAGTTGGAAATTAATGCGTAAATCCGGTCGCTCTAATTGAACATCATCTATTTTGTCAATTTTATCGAGTCGTTTTTGAATACTCTGTGCTTGCGCTGCTTTACTAGCTTTTGCTTTAAAGCGTTCAATAAATCTTTCTTGTTGACGAATATAATCTTGTTGATTTTCAAAAGCTTTTTGTTGCATTTCTATACGCAATGCTTTTTCGCTTTCATAATAATTATAATCGCCACTATAAATATGTAAAGACTGTTGGTACACCTCAACAATTTTGTTAACCATTCTATTTAAGAAAAACTTATCGTGGCTAACAATCACGACACTACCTCTGTAATGCAATAAATATTTTTCTAACCACTCGATAGAGGGTAAGTCAAGGTGGTTGGTAGGTTCATCGAGTAATAGCACATCGGGTTGTTGCAATATCATTTTAGCAAGCAGTACACGCATACGCCAACCTCCACTAAATTCTTTGTAGGGTCTTTTTAAATCTTGACTGCTAAATCCAAGTCCATGCAACACTTCTTCCGCTTTGTGCTGGATGTTATATCCATCTAATACATCCAATTCATGAAGCGCGTCAGTATATTTAATAAGCAGGTCATTGTTATCCGAATCTTTTTCGAGCGCTATACCAAGTGCCTCAATTTCTTTTTCGAGGGCTCTCACGCGTTCAAATGCACCGAGTGCCACTTCGGTGATGGTTTCACTGGTATCAAAACTCAATAAATCTTGGTGTAAATAGCCAATGGTGGTATCCCTGCTTTTTTCTACCGTTCCCTTAGAAGGTGAGTATTCGCCCACCAATACTTTTAATAGGGTAGATTTTCCAGTTCCATTGTATCCAATAAGCCCAATACGATCTCCGGGTTGAATATGCCATGTAGCGTCTTCTACAATAACCCTTGCACCAAATTCGAACGTTACATTTTGTAAACCAATAAGCATATATAGACTGTATTTGTGGCCGCAAAGGTAACCCCAAATTTTATAACCTAAACCTACTTATTGGGTTTGTATTCAATAATAATTTTAGCGTTCTTTTTTTCGTCGGAGGTTAAAAATATTTCCTGCCTTTTTTTACCAATGGTTACTACCATAACGGCCGTGTTAGGCGGTATTTCACCTAAGTTTTCAGCAACTAAGATCAGTTCATGTAAAGAAACATCTGTGCCACAATTAAAGGAATAGGTAAGTGGCTGGTAATTGAGTCTCCCTTTTTTGATAACCTGTTCGCCATTATGGAACAGACTAATGGTATCATTATCAATGGTTCCATTGTCAATAAGTTCTATTTTAACATCAGGTTCGCTACTAATTATTCTTTTAATTAAGAAGTTTTCTCTACTCACCAAAACCTTTGGCTGCGATACTGAATTGGTTAATTTTTTCACGTCTGTTGGCGGTGTTTTTATATTCAATGGTATTTGATCAGCATCTGATTCTTTTTCTTTTTTGACAACATCGGTATCCGTATTTGAAGGCTTAGCAAGTGTTTTTTGTTGCGTAATGGGAACCTGAGGTTTTGGGTGAGCCAAAAAATCTTCTAACTCAAAATCACTTTTTAAAACCCTTTCTAGGTATACTTTTCCATTACCGCAATCTTTTTTATTTTTTGCATTGGTAGAAATAAATGTGCCTTGCAACACTTCTAATTTCCCAATTTTCACATAATCTAAATAGCAGGTCATTAAACAGGGTTCGCTATTGCTTCCAATTTTTAATTCAACTAGTTTTAGTTCCTTTAAGATTAAGTTTTTGCTACTAACAGTATAAATCCCTTGCATTGTAGATTTTCCATAAAAAACAGTAGACTTGTAAGAATAGGTAACCCCCTTCACACTATTATCTGTTTGCTGGTCAATTTGGACCTCATATTTGTACATTTCTTCCCCTATATCATCTCTGAAAATGCCATTGGCGGCACTAAAATAACCACGCCATATACCCGTAATTTTTTGGGCATGAACACTGGTCATTAAAAACAATAAAGAAAACAGGGTAAAAATCAATCTCATTGCGGCAAATGTAAGCTCTTATAAAAGTATTAAAATCTAAAGAAGCGTTAAAACGAAAAACTCAGCGCTTTCCTTTATTTTTGCACCAGTAACCCATTAGTGGTTAAATAGTTAAGTTAGACCTATGATAAATATAAAATTTCCAGATGGTGCCGTTAGGCAATATGAAGCAGGCATTTCTGCCGATGGCATAGCAAAATCTATTAGTGAAGGACTGGCCAGAAAAGTATTGGCTGCGAATGTAAATGGAGAAGTTTGGGACAGTACAAGGCCCATTACTTCTGATGCCTCTTTGCAATTACTTACATGGGATGATGATGCAGGAAAAAATACTTTTTGGCATTCGTCTGCGCACTTAATGGCAGAGGCAGTGGAAGCATTATATCCAGGTGTTAAATTTTGGGTAGGTCCTGCGCTTGACAAAGGATTTTACTACGATATCGATTTAGGTGATCGTCATTTAACAGAAGATGATTTAATTGCGATTGAAAGAAAAATGAATGAGCTTGCAAAAGCAGCGAATACTTTTACAAGACAAGAAATTTCAAAAGCAGATGCCATTGCTTATTTTACCGAACGCAATGATCCTTATAAATTAGATTTATTAGAAGGTTTACAAGATGGCAATATCACACTCTACTCACAAGGTAATTTTACCGACTTATGTAGAGGGCCGCATATACCAAATACAGGTGCCATTAAAGCCATTAAACTAACCAATATTGCAGGTGCTTATTGGAAGGGTAACGAAAAAAATAAAATGCTAACACGCTTATACGGCGTGACTTTCCCGAATCAGAAAGAATTAGATGCGTATCTTTTAATGCTTGAAGAAGCTAAAAAAAGAGACCACCGAAAACTAGGTAAAGAGCTTGGTATTTTTACCATGGATGATGATGTAGGTCAGGGCCTTCCATTATGGTTACCAAATGGTACCATCATTATTGAAGAGCTAGAAAAATTAGCAAAAGAAACAGAAGAAGTAGCAGGATATAAACGTGTGGTTACACCGCATATTGCGAAAGAAAGTATGTACCTCACCAGTGGTCACTTACCTTACTATGCAGATAGTATGTTTCCACCCATGGAACTCGATGGTACTAAGTACTATTTAAAGGCAATGAACTGTCCGCATCACCATAAAATATTTGATGCAGAACCAAAGAGCTACAAAGATTTACCATTCCGTATTGCAGAATATGGAACCTGTTACAGGTACGAGCAAAGTGGTGAATTATTTGGACTCATGCGTGTGCGTTGCCTGCACATGAATGATGCACACATCTATTGTAACAAAGAACAATTTGCCGCTGAATTTAGAGCTGTAAATGATATGTATACCAAGTACTTTAAAATATTTGGTATTGATAAATACGTGATGCGTTTGAGCTTACACGATCCTGCTAAACTGGGGGCTAAATATGTAAATGAACCTGAGTTGTGGAAGGAAACGGAAGCCATGGTGCGTCAGGTACTTATCGAATCAGAAATCCCTTACATAGAAGTTCAGGACGAAGCAGCGTTTTATGGCCCTAAAATTGATGTTCAAATTTGGAGTGCGATAGGTAGAGAATTTACCCTTGCCACCAACCAAGTAGACTTTAATTCTGGTAATAAATTCAAATTAAGCTACGTTAACCAAAATAACCAACCCGAAGTTCCACTTATTATTCACCGTGCACCACTAGGTACGCACGAGCGTTTTATTGGATTCTTACTTGAACATTATGCGGGCAAATTTCCGGTTTGGTTATCCCCTTTACAGGTTAAAATCCTACCTATTTCCGATAAGTTTATGGAGTTTGCCGAATCGGTTAAACAACAGCTAAAAGCAGCAGGCGTAAGGGTTGAGATAGATGACAGATCCGAAAAAATTGGTAAAAAAATTAGAGATACCGAACTTCAGCGCGTACCATATATGCTTGTTGTAGGGGAGAAGGAAACCCTCGAAAATAAGCTATCTGTGCGCAGACAAGGTAAAGGTGATTTAGGCATGCAGGACACACAGGTATTTATCGATGCAATTATTCAGGAAATTCATGAACGTAAATCCGGCGAATAGCCTAAATAGCTTTATCTTTACCCTTCAAAATATTACTAACAAAACAAGTTTTAATGGCATTACCACCAAGAGGCGGCGGAAGATTTAACCCAAGGTTCCAAAGACAACAAGAACCAGAACACCGAATTAACGACAGAATTAGAGTACCACAGGTACGTTTAGTAGGCGACAACGTTGAAGTTGGCGTTTATTCTACCCAAGAAGCACTCAAAATAGCACAAGAACAAGAATTAGACCTTGTAGAAATCTCTCCAACAGCTGATCCTCCCGTTTGCAAGGTAATAGATTATAAAAAATTCTTATACGAGAAAAAGCGCAAAGAGAAGGAAATGAAAGCCAACTCTAAGCAGTCTGAAATCAAAGAAATTAGATTTACGCCTAGTACCGATGATCATGATTTTGACTTTAAGGCTAAACACGCCGAAAAGTTCCTAAAAGACGGTAACAAGGTAAAAGCATACGTACAATTTAAGGGTAGAGCCATCATGTTCCAGGACAGAGGCCAATTACTACTCCTAAAATTTGCCGAGCGATTAGCAGAGGCTGGTACCCTAGAAAGTATGCCTAAACTAGAAGGTAAGCGTATGTTTGCCATTTTTACCCCTAAAACAGGTAAAAAGAAATAGTTGCTCATATAGGAGATTATCCATAATTTTGCATCCCAATTTCCCAAATGGCTCAACAAGTGTCTCGCCTGTGCTAGACCGCCAGTAGGGTGTAATCTTTAACTAGATTATTAACATGCCAAAGGTAAAAACAAACTCAAGCGCAAAAAAGCGTTTCAAAGTCACTGGTAGTGGTGAAGTAACATTCCAAAAGCCGTTTAAAAGGCACATCTTAACCAAAAAATCAAAAAAACGTAAAAGAGCACTAAACAAAAAAGGTTTAGTTGGATCTACTAACAAAGACTTCGTTCTTCGTTTATTACGCTTAAAAGGTTAATTTTTAGAAGTACCATTCACAAACAACATTATCAAACAGCAATTACCAATTAGGTAGGCGCTTTCAAACAAATTAATATGCCACGTTCAAAAAATGCAGTAGCATCGAGAGCTAGGAGAAAAAGAATTCTTAAGCAAGCTAAAGGGTTCTACGGTAAGCGTAAAAACGTTTATACAGTAGCCAAAAATATCGTTGAAAAAGGTTTAACCTATTCATACGTAGGTCGTAAACTTAAAAAGCGTGAATACCGTCAATTATGGATTGCACGTATCAACGCAGCCGTTAGACAAGAAGGACTAACTTATAGCCAATTTATCAATAAATTGAGTGTTAAGGGTATCGAACTTAACCGTAAAGTATTAGCAGACCTTGCTATGAATGAGCCAGCTAGCTTTAAGGCTTTAGTTGACCAAGTTAAATAAGGTAGCTTACTGTAAAAAATTAATATAAAAAACCGAGTAGTATATATACTGTTCGGTTTTTTTATTCGTTTATATAACTATTATTAGAAGTTTGTCGTTCACCCTTTTTAAAGCAACCGCGTAAATGAACAATTCTTATACCTCGCTCGTTAACCAAACATTCCATTTTCCCCAACCAGGGTTTGACATAAATGATAATGGTTACTTACAATTCAATGATTTAGATTTAAAAAAGATCATTGAAAAGCATGGTACGCCTTTAAAGTTAACCTACCTACCAAAAATTGGTATGCAAATTAACAAGGCCAAAGACATGTTTAAAGCTGCTTTTAAAAAGCACAAATATGAAGGTGAATATTTTTATTGCTATTGCACTAAAAGTTCTCACTTTTCATTTGTGGTGGAAGAGGCACTTAAACATAATATTCATTTAGAAACATCCTACGCATACGATATTGAAATTATCAACAGACTTTATCAGCGCAGAAAAATTAATAAAGACACTTACATTATTTGTAATGGCTACAAGCAAAAGTCTTACACATCTCGTATTACCAAACTCATCAATACCGGTTTTAAAAATGTAATTCCAATTCTAGACAATAAAGAGGAATTGATGGCCTACAAACGTGGTGCCAAACAACCTTTTAAAGTGGGTATTAGAGTAGCTGCAGAAGAAGAACCAAACTTTCCTTTTTATACTTCAAGACTAGGTATTAGAGCAAAAGATATTTTAGAATTTTATGTAGATGAGATTGAAGGATTTGAAGATAAGTTTCATTTAAAAATGCTTCATATCTTTTTAAATAAAGGTATCAAAGATGATATTTATTACTGGTCAGAACTAAATAAAATCATCAACCTCTATTGCCAATTAAAAAAGATTTGTCCTGAATTAGACTCTATAAATATTGGTGGCGGATTTCCAATTAAACACTCGCTTGGATTTGAATATGACTATCAGTTCATGATCAATGAAATTGTGAGTAATATTAAAAAGGCTTGTAAAAAAGCCAAAGTGCCCATGCCAAACATTTACACCGAGTTTGGTAGTTATACCGTTGGTGAAAGCATGGCGCATATTTACAGCGTATTAGCTGAAAAAAATCAGAACGATAGAGAGTGCTGGTATATGATTGATTCATCTTTCATTACAACACTTCCCGATACCTGGGGTATTGGTGAAAAGTTTTTGATGCTACCCATTAATAAATGGGACAATGAATACCACCGTGTTGTATTAGGAGGGATTACCTGTGATAGTCATGATTATTATGATTCTGAGGAACATATCAATGAAGTGTTTTTACCTAAACTAAAAACCCAAGATCCCAAGGACCAAGAATCCAATAAAGAACCACTCTATGTTGGGTTTTTCCATACCGGTGCTTATCAGGATCAAATTAGTGGTTACGGAGGTATCAAGCACTGTCTTATTCCTTCTCCAAAACACGTGATTGTAGAAAGAGATAGAAATGGCAAACTTATTGAATGGGTCTATGCAAAAGAGCAAACCGCTCAATCAATGCTTAAGATTTTGGGCTACCTCCGTTAAACGCATCAAAAACAGCGCGAATAGTAGGGTAGGTTTCAAGTAAGTATTGAGGCAATTGTTCCATTGGAACCCACTCAATCCTTTCAATATCTTCTTCGGTTTGAGGAACGAGCGTTTCCTTTTCTAAAGAAAGCATAGCATACCAGTGTGTGTGTTTCTCTACTTCTTTGTTCATCCATGAATCAAAATACTGATGGATCGTTTTGCATATAAACGGCCCAAGTTCGATGGCTTGAAGCCCTGTTTCTTCCCTAACTTCCCGTAACGCGCATTCAGGTATCAATTCACCAGCATCCAGCTTTCCTTTGGGTAAATCCCAAAAGCCACGCCTGTAAATAAGCAGTATTTCACCTTTGCCGTTTTGAACAAGTCCGCCCGCGGCAATTATAATTGGAAGTTCCATTGTGCATCAAATGTCTACTATTTTTTGAATTGTACGTACAATTTATTCTAAATAGCCCCTAATTTTGAACTATGACAAACGAAATAGCCGTTGCAGAAAAATTGCTACAAGTAGCAGCCGTTAAATTAAGTCCAAATGAACCATTTACTTGGGCGAGTGGTTGGAAAAGTCCAATTTATTGCGACAATAGAAAAGTGCTTTCTTTCCCTTATGTGAGAGACTTTATAAAAAGTGAAATGTGCAATGTCATTTTCGAAAAATTTGGTGAAGCAGCAACATTAGCAGGTGTTGCAACAGCCGGTATTCCATGGGGTGCCATGGCAGCGGATCAATTAAAACTTCCATACATCTATGTAAGACCGAAACCAAAAGAACACGGCTTAGGTAATCAAATAGAAGGTGCTTTTACCCCAGGTCAAAAAGTACTTGTGATTGAAGATTTAATTTCTACAGGTAAAAGTTCTTTACAAGTAGTGGATGTATTAAGAGCCGCAGGTGCAGAAGTAGTAGGAATGGTGGCTATTTTCACCTACGACTTTGCACAAGCATCAGAAGCATTTGCGGCAGCCAATGTTCCCTTTGTTTGTTTAACCAATTATCCTTCTTTAATTACACTTGCCGTAGAGAAAGGATACGTTACCAAAGAGCAAGAAAGTATTTTATTAGATTGGAGAAACAGTCCATCCACCTGGACAGGAAAATAATACGATGAAAAAAATTATTGTTTTTACAGCATTTATTTTTAGTTGTTATAGCGCAACTGCACAGTCTGCAAAAGCAGAATGGGTGATTTTAAAGTCCAATAATTTAAAATGTTGGGAGTGCAAAGATGTATTGGACAAATACCTAACTAAAGAAAAAGATAATACGGAAGGAGGTATTGTTCAGTGGAAAATAAATTTATTACAAGGAGAAGTGCGCATTCAGTATTTACCGGACAGAACAAGCGCAGATGAAGTGAGGACATCCGTTAACAATGCAGGTTTTGACACAGATAATGATAAAGCATTAGACGAAGCATATAAAAAATTACCACCAAGCTGTAAAAGAGCAGCAGAGGGCGGTGGGCCGCAATTACGCAAACCCTGTCATGTAAAACCTTATCTATAAACTAATGGTTTGTTTAGTTTCGTAAGTGAACGGAACATCAAAAAATATTGACCCTTTACCAATTTTAGTTTTCCCTTTTACTTTAATGAGTACTTCTTTATTCATAAATAAAGAAAATGCGTTTTTAAACACACCACCCATTGAAACGCGCATTCGAGAAGGGAGTTCGAAATTTTGTTTTTTAGGAATATGCATCAGCGTATCGAGCGCATACTTTCCAAGGTACCTATTGTCGATGTATACATCACAGTCAACCTTTTTTAAATCAACTTTAAAATTATTAGGATTGAAATAAACAAGATTTAAAGAAAGATCAAGGTATTCAAACCCTACATTATTCACCTTTACATTATTAAGGCCTTTGTATTCAAACCCTTGTGGCTTTGAGCAACTGAATAAAACTATAAAGAGGGTGCAATAAAATAGATAAATTCGTTTCAATTGAATTATTTTGCACAAAGATAATTGCATAGTCCAAGAGAACTAATATTTCGTGTTAAAATTAATAGATGCCACCTCTAAGAATTGAATCTCAATATTTTGGATCAGTACTGTATATCAAACAAATTGCTTTGGCAAATGCCGCTGTAATTGATGTACATGAGCCTTTCAAAAAAATGAGTTTTCGAAATCGTACCACAATTATTAGTGCGCAAGGCCCCCTTTTATTAACCGTTCCATTACAACACGGGAGAGACCAAAAAGCACCCATGCAGGATGTAAAAATATGTTATGGACAAAACTGGCCTAGTAAGCATATAAAAGCATTGAATTCTTGCTATAAAAGATCGCCATTTTTTGAATACTACGAAGAAGGAGTGAGCCAACTCTTACAAAAAGAACACCTCTATCTAGTAGACTTAAACATGAGTATTCTGAATTGGTTAGAAAAAGTACTTAAAACACAATTTAACATTTCAAAATCAACGGCAACAATACCATATTTAGATCCCAGTGTACAAGAGGCAAGAGACAGTTCAAATTTGATGGATACCAAACAAAATATTGCAAATAAGGTGTATCCGCAGGTATTTTCCGATAAAATTGATTTCATTCCAAATGTTAGCATTTTAGACCTTCTATTTTGCATGGGCCCATCTGCAAATATTTATTTGAAAGACAGTAGTTTATAGTGTTTTTGCATCTTATTATTTAGTAAATTTAATTTCAAAAATTAAACCCTACACATAATTAAGTGTCAAAGCGCAGCAATATGATGTGTCGTATATACAAGTTATTTTTTATTTTAATATGTATACTCTTAAGCGGCAAAGTATACGCACAAGATTATTCTAATAAGGGTACAGATTTTTGGCTGGGTTATGGCTACCACGTAGGTATGTTTAACAACAATACCACGGGTGGACCACAAGAAATGATCTTATATTTAACCTCCGATAAAAATGCAAAAGTTACAGTAGAAATTCCAGGAGTTGGATATACTGCTACCTACACCGTTACAGCCAATCAAACAACACTTTCAAACCCACTTCCAAAATCAGGTGCACAAGATGCGCGCATTAATTCAACGGGGCTTTTAAAAAGAGGCATACATATAACATCGGATGTACCCATTGTTGCTTATGCGCATATTTATAATCAAAGTGTTTCAGGCGCCAGCTTATTGTTTCCAACCAATACGCTGGGAAAAGAATATTATTCTGTAAACTATACCCAGTTATCCAATGAAAATAACAATTCGAATTCATTTTTCTTTGTAGTTGCCACAGAAGACAATACTACTATCGAAATCACACCTTCGGCAGCCAATGTTAATGGTTTAGCACCTGGTGTGGCTACAACCATTCCTGTTACTTTAAATCAAGGAGATGTATATAGTGTTTTTGGAACTGTATCTGGCAGGGCAGGAACCGACTTAACAGGCTCGAAAATTAGATCTATCAGTACAGCAGGTTCTGTTGGGTGTAAAAAAATTGCTGTATTTTCTGGATCTGGAAAAATAAGCATTGGCGGAACTGCAACAGGAAGTGCCGATAATTTATTTGCCCAATCTTTACCAGCTGTTGCATGGGGTAAAAAATATTTGACAGCGCCAACAGGATCTCAACCTAACAACTATTACCGTATTTGTGTTACTAACCCAAATACAATCGTAAAATTAAATGGATCTATCATACCCAATAGCAGGTTAATGAATGGTTTCTATTATGAATTTTTTAATGGAAATTATAATGGTGTTAATGCATCCACAAATCCAGCTATTCCAAATGTGATTGAATCTGACCTGCCCATAACTGTTGCGCAGTATATAACAACACAAGGTGTAGATGGAAATCCAAATGTGGCACCTGGTGGTGACCCAGAAATGATTTATTTAAGTCCTGTCGAACAAACAATTAATAATATTACACTTTACTCTGCTAACAGATTTAATATTTTACAGAGCTACATTAATGTGATTTTAAAAAAGGGAGGAGAAAATAGTTTTACACTCGATGGTGTTTCACAAACTGCCAATTTTTTAACCCATCCAGGTGACGCGAATTACAAATATGCCATTTTAAAAGTGAATGCAGGGAATCATAACTTGTATTCAGATACAGGCTACAATGCCATTGCCTATGGATTTGGTTCAGCAGAAACCTATGGATATAACGCAGGAACCAACGTAAAAGACTTCTCTCAAACAGCCTCTTTTCAAAATCCATTTGGCCGAATAGACTCTGCTGTAACATGTGTAAATACACCCGTTTCGTTTTCTGTTCCACTTAATTTTACGCCTGTTAGTATTAGATGGGATTTTAGTGCTGCAAAAAATATTACACCATCTGCAATGATTGGGCCAACATCAAATCCAATACCAGATAGTACTGTTTTTATCAATGGACAAAATATTAGTTACTACAGTCCTAATAAGTCTTTTTCATTTACAGCATCAAATAGTGCTGCGCAAAGAGATACCATTAAAATGTACACAACTTCAACAACCCCCGATGGCTGTGGAAGTACCGAGCAAGTTGTTTCTATCCCTGTAAAAGTAAACGATAAACCAGCATCTAATTTTTCATTAACCCATGCAGGTTGTTTACAAGATTTGGTATATATAAATGCACCAGCAACAAATGCCATTAAGTGGCTTTGGGATTTAGGAAATGGCACCAACCTTGTTAACTTTGATAATACAATAAGCCCTATCAGGTATTCAGTTGCCAATAATTATACCATCAAATTAAGGGTTGTTTCTGACATTGGCTGTGCTTCTGATGACGCCACTGCAACCGTAAATATTTCTGACAAACCAGTTGCAAATTTCATAGCTCCAAACATTACCTGTGTTAATGCACCTATTAAATATACTGATGCCTCTCGAATAGGAGTGGGTACCATTTCAAAATGGATTTGGAATACCGATAATGGTTCTGGAGCATATACCAATACAACTAATGCAGATCAACTTGTTACCTATACTAATTTTGGAACAAAAGATGTACGTTTATTAGTGGAGTCAAGTACTGGGTGTAAGAGTGATACATTTAGACTCGCAAATCCAGTATTTATTCACACAGCTCCAACACCTGGTTTTATTATTCCAGAAGTTTGTTTAGATGATGCGAGTGCTATATTTACAGATACTACAACTTCTGCGGATGGTGCTACTAATTTTTCGTATCAGTGGAACTTTAATGCAAGTAGCCCTGCTATTACACCTGGCCC
>Ga0222713_10001145_pt1 | contig 30337 bp, 41 predicted proteins | sample C33_649DmetaG_FD_165061 | JGI IMG/M metagenome (GOLD analysis project Ga0222713, IMG submission 165061) | Estuarine water microbial communities from San Francisco Bay, California, United States - C33_649D | ecosystem: Environmental > Aquatic > Marine > Unclassified | place: USA: California... | reverse complement strand
AATTGGACTGTTTAGTGGTATATTTCTACGCATATATCCAACTGCACGACACAAATTCTTCAATTCGTCATCACTCAAATCATAAAAACTTTTACGAATTCTTTGTGGTTCATTCGTAAATTTAAATCTTTTACCACCAACCGCAGGACCACATGTAGGGTCATTTACAGGTTGTTTAGATGCTGCATTTAAATTTAATCCAAGTGCGCCGGTAAATAAACCAGACTTTAAAAAAGTTCTTCTTGTTGTATCCATATTATTTTATTTTGTGATTAACCCAACCAACTCTGTGTTTATCTATCCAGTCTACTAATGCTTTCTCGAAACCAATGTCCTTTCCAGCTTTTTCACTTTCAATCCATTTGTGTTTCATTATTTCATTCTTCATATCAATAAACTTAGAATAAATACACCTCTTGGTCATAAACATATATAGTAAAAAACCCGCCTAAAAGGCGGGTCTACTTTAAATAATTTTTACTTCACATCTTCCATTCTCTACATGTCCAATAATGCGTGATTTAAAACTTAAATCTTTACTATCTCTCAAGAACTTATTAGCATACTTCTTATTTATTATAAATACCATACCAATACCCATATTGAACACATGATACATTTCTTCGTCACTAACCTTACCACACTTTTGTATAAATTCAAATATCGGTAATACATCCCAACTCTTCTTCTCAATCACTACATTCAAATTCTTAGGCAATATTCTAGGAATATTATCAAAAAATCCACCACCAGTAATATGCGCAATTCCATTTACATACTTCTTAGTCTTGTTTACCAATGACAAATAACTCATGTGCGGTGTCAATAATTCATCACCCAAAACATTATCAATTTCTTTAACATGATCTTCTACACCATATCGCATCTTATCAAACAAAATCTTTCTAGCCAAACTATAACCATTGGTATGTAAGCCACTTGATTCCACACCAATCACAACATCTCCATCAGAAATATTCTCACCAGTAATCATCTCCTCCTTTTCTACCACACCAACAATAGTTCCACTAACATCATACTCTCCCTTCTTGTAAAAGCCAGGCATCTGCGCAGTCTCACCACCAATTAATGTGCAATAATTTATTCTACATCCTTTTACAAAACCTTCAATAATAGATTCAAATACTTTTGGTTCCAATTTACCCAATCCAATATAATCCAAAAAGAACAATGGTTCTGCACCTAACACCGCAATATCATTCACACAATGATTAACCAAATCAACGCCAATAGTGTTATGTTTATTAAACTCAAACGCAATTTTTAACTTAGTTCCAACTCCGTCAACACTAGATACCAATATAGGATTCTTATATTTTTTAGTGTCTAAAGCAAAAAGACCGCCAAAACCTCCAACCTTGCCTAACACTTCGTTTCTGTTAGTGGATGAAAGTAATTGCGGTAATTTACTCTTAACTTTGTTGCCTAATTCAATGTCTACACCAGCCTTTTGATATTGTTTGCTCATAACTTATATATATTTTCTATAAATGGAGTCCCGTGTTGGATTTGCACCAACCTAAAACTGTTTTGCAGACAGCTGCCTAACTACTCAGTCCAACGAGACATTAAATTGGAGCCTGTTACAGGAATCGAGCCTGTGATAGCTGTTTACGAAACAGCTGTTTTGCCACTAAACTAAACAGGCATCGGAAAATGGAGCCTCCAGCAGGTAACGCTCCTGCGTTTCATCATTACCAATGATGTGTAATACTTTTATACTATGGAGGCAAAATGGCACACCCGGCAGGACTTGAACCTGCAACCTTCTCGGTAGAAACGAGTTGCTCTAATCCATTTGAGCTACGAGTGCATTAAATATGGTAGGCAATCACGGTTCCGCCCCGTGGTCTTTCGATTATCAGTCGAATGCTCTACTATTGAGCTAAATGCCTATTAAATGGCGAGGTAGATGGGTGCTGCCCCCACTATCTTTTCCGTGACAGGGAAATGAGTCTGCTGTTCCTCTTCTACCCCATAAAAATTGGTGCGGTGCTCTCCACGCCGTCTCTGTGTTTTACTGATTGTACCGGTCAGCAGTCACTTATGGGGCCAGTTACCCATTATTAAATCATCACCAACACGATAGTTAGCTCATAGGCATATTCGGTTATTGTTCGTCGTCAACAATAATCCCGCTATCTCTTTTACCACACGACCTGCTTCATAGAGTTGGTGAAATTGGTGGATGCGGTGGGATTTGAACCCACAACCTTTCGGGTAAGAGCCGAATACTCTAATCCAGTTGAGTTACACATCCATTAAAATCTGTATCTAATATTTTCAACGAACTATAATCATCTTAACACACTTTATTCTCCCGTCAACAACTTTATTAAAAAACTTTGAGGACTTCACGGGGGATAATTACTTCTAGAGAGTAAGTCCCAAACGGCTGTATAGCCTTACCGTTCCACATTTTATACTCCTTCACCAGAGGGAATCGAACCCCAGAGAAATGTGTCTATCTCAAAAAAATGGCCCGGCAGGTTGGTAACGCTCTTTTATTTCAATTTTGCTTCTTGATCTGGCCATGTTCCGGCTGGATATGATATAAACATAACAGCATTACCGCTAAATGGCGCAAATGATACGTATCTACCATCATTTCCTATAAAATCTCCTGTTTTTCTTGATACATATATTGCCTGTTTATCCGTCGGTTTTCTATAAAAATTAAAACTATTTTTTTCGCCTGAATTAGTTACACCTCCTGTTTGTATGTGGTAATCATACATTGATTTTGCAATTTTGCTAGAAAACGGTAATTCTTTGGCTTCAAACAATAAATCTTTTAGTTTAATCATATACCATATAAATATATATATAAATAGGTTTCTTTCTAAAAATGGTCCCAGTTGTTGGTTCCGCCCCAACCTCTATTCGTCTTCAGCGAATCGCTTTCACTAGGTTAGCTTAACTGGGATTATAAATTAAATTGACAAGTCAAAGGAATCGAACCTTTTCGGAACAGCAGCATCACTGCTCCTTTACCACGCCCTGCGCACTAGCACCTGTCAAAATTCATCTGTATGGTTGGATTCGAACCAACGGCCTATGCTTATTCACGCTTTTACGGTGTCATTTACCATCATAGTGAGCACTGATCTACCTCTGAACTACACACAGATTAAAATGGTGGGTTATGTAGGTAATGCTCCTACCCAGCCCGAAGGCAACGCATTTACAGTGCGTTCTGTGTCTTTATCAGTATAATAACCCATAAATTAGTAGGGCCTTTCATCTAAACTTACACTAGGATTTCACAATGTTCAAGCAATTTCGAACTCGCTTATCTATCTAGTTTGTTTTTTTATGATTACTTATCCCTATTGAAAACTTTACGTCATATGTTTGTTTCACCATATGACGGTGACTGAGGGTGCTTCTTTCACAACATATTTCTAGCATACCTTACCTTTGCGCTTTTGGTTATGTCGCTTTAGTCACTTCAGAAGACTTATAAAGAGCTCCAGAGGAGGGTTTCGAACCCCCAACCCTGCGGTTAACTTTGGCCTTATGAGATTTGCACTCTCTATTAAATAATACTTTATGGCCCACAGCCGCATGCTCTACCATTGAGCTACTCTGGAATTGAAAATTGGCTCCAGCCCTTGGCTCCGCCCCAAGCTCGACACGGTTTAACAGACCGCCGGTTACACTAAGTTTCCTTGACTGGAGTTAAAAAAATGTTTACTGGATTTCAACGAACGTTCCACTTACTAATCATAACCTCGTCAGATTATAACATTCAATGTCTATCAGTGTCAATACATTACTTACTACTTCAACTATTGATTCAGATTCGAACTGAATGTCTCCCGCTTATAATAGTGCGGTTGTTTTACCACTTAAACTACGTTCGTTGCCTTCACCTAATGTATTTGTAAAATGGCATCCACCGTAAGAATCGAACTTACCCACGGAGATTTGGAGTCTCTGTCGCCTGCCTTGGAACATTGGCGGATGTTGAAATGGTAGCCTATGCCGGTGCTGCCCCGGCTACTCCTGAGTGAAAGTCAGGTGACTTAGCTGGTTGTCGAATAGGCCATTAAATGGCGCTTCAGCGAGGAATCGAACCCCGACCTCAACGTTCGTAGCGTTGCGTGATATATCCATTTTCACCACCGAAGCATAAATTTGGGGTGTATGACGGGTACTGCCCCCGCTTAGGTAGATTCACAATCCACGACATTACTTTTATGCTACATACACCATTACTATAAATTGGAGCCTCCTTCCGGGCTTGCGCCGAACTCTGGGGTTTACAAAACCTCTGCATCGCTGCCTATGCTTAGGAGGCAATAAAATTACTATTGCTTAATCATTACACGATAATAACCTAGGTTACACCGTCATCGCCCTGCCGGTTCTGCACAAAAGCATATCACCAACGGACCAATCAATTGATTTTCCCAGTTTTCACCTTATCGTCGGTTTCCCAACTCACTGGCGGAGGTTCAACAGATGGAGTTTCAAACCTTCCACAATCTTCACTAAGTGTATCAGAACTTTATCGCCCGTCAACACCTTTTTAAATTTTCTTCACAGTAACCAACTCAACGCCAATCACTGTTTAACTAACTTACCACAAACTCAAAGAACGTCAACACAAAAAACAAAAAACCGCCACCTTTTTTTCTAAGTGACGGTCGATATTGCCTTATATGTCCACTATTACACCTACACAATATCACCGTCAACACATTCACAATTATATCTTGTAAATGTATCCCAACGCTTAATATGTGTATACTCAACTCTCATTATATTCATATATATACAGAAAAAATAAAAAACACCAATTTATTTAACTATTTCTCACTTTTCTCTCCATACTAACCACCCCACACCCATGATTCATACTCACTTCAAAACCATACCTCTTATAAAATAATATTAACCGCTCATCACCACTACCATCATCATCACTACTGGGTATACACCGTATATCCAACTTATTAGTATCCGCAAACTCACACAACCGCCCCATAACCTCACCGCCTACGCCCTGTCCACGATAATCCTCCTTCACATACATATCACTCAAATATAAATAACCACCCTCATCAATATACACCCCAAACCTATCCACCTGAATATAATCATTAATTATATCCCTTTCAAACTGTTCCACCATGTACTCTCTATTATCCATATATCTATATATACTTTTTTCCATAAGAAAAATTTTACCCCAGGATTTTTTTACTTTCAATACGAAAATTACAAAAAGTAGGGTATAAAAACAGCACTTTAAAACAATTATACATATGCTAAAATCCCCAAAGAAAAATTAGCTCCGTATCTAAAAGTAGCATCGTCGGGCTGGGGGGGCTGCTGCGCTCTATGTTAAGCAGTAGGGGGTACTGGGTGGGTAGGGCCGTCGTGTTATTATAAACAGTACCCTACCCTATGGGTATGGGGTTGTCAAGTTAATAATGTGGATGGGGTGGCTGGGTGGTGGGGTGTGTGGGGTTTTGGTATATAGGGTTACCCTTAACCTATGTGTATAGGTATATATATTAGGCCCACTCAGTGAAGCACATAGGAGTGTTGTTATAGGGATATGCGGATGCGTAACTAGCGACCTTGAAGCTGGGTTTGTTGTTAAAGATATTGATGCGCTTGGTCATGACCTTGGTTCCTTTGTCATTGATGTTAGGAACACAGGTTCCCTGCATTGGTCCGGTGTAAGTACGGTGTTCACCGATGGAGATAACCTTGACACTGGATTTGAGCACTTCAACGACCATATAGAAGTCGATATTGGTTTGGTCATAACCCCAGCTGGAATAAAAGATATCATTGACTTTGACGGGGTTAGATTGAGGCACCTCCTTAAGATTATCTTTGGTGGTGACAATCACGTTGAAGCGGTGGTTGTCGTGGTGACAGTAGACATAACCCTTACGGTTGACCTTGTAGACGGTGAGGGTTGAGCCAGCGGGGATGGTGACACTGTTGCGGTCAACGGTGATGATATCAACCATGTTGGTGACGGTGGAGTTGCGCTTGATGGCCATATTTTTTAGAGTGTTGACGGGGACGATTCCCTCATCGATGTGAACAAGGTATAGGCAATTGCTGCGGCTGTCAAAAAGAATCTAGCACTTTTTTTAACTTTTTTCTGGGTAGGGAAGAGGGTTTTTGGCTTGACGGGATTACCCACAACCTGTTACGATGACGGATTAAGCCACCGTATACTCATTGGCAGGCTTACCCCGTCCACTTTCACTCTTAACACTACCTGTAACACTAATAACACCGTCAATCAACCACTGTTTAACTGCCTTACGGATGAACATACTATCAACACCAGTATAGGTTGACAACATACTGATAGTGAACTTACTACCCTTATTCAGAGTCATCTTGACATTAACCTTGGATGAAGCCTTACGACCACGGCGGATAGGCTTACCAGACTTAATGGATTCCTCCTTAGCATCATTACTATCCTTGACCTTCTTGACCAGTTCATCAAACCGCTTTTCAGCTTGGTCAATGGTCTTACAGTCATAGGCAGTCTTACCAAAAGCAGCACAACCAGGATACTGTTCATAGGTTTCCTGGACAGTATTACCGCCAGGAAGAGCAGTACCCTTAGGCACAACCTTCACGATGAACACTTCATAACTACGAAAAGTACCGTCCATGTTCTGACGTTCATACATAGCAACACCGTTCTCCTTCTTGCGTTGAATGAACTTGGTGTTACCAACTCGGTCAAAGTTACCAGTGAATTCCTTTTGGAGCTTCTTCATGATGTATAGAGTATAGATGGTTAAATAGTGTCGGTCAACAATTATTTTAAATTAAATCGTACCCATGGTGTAAACATGGTCATAACGTCCACTAGGAACAGTGTAAGACTCTTCTTCAGTGGTTTCAACCACATTCAAAGACGGAATCTCAGCACGAATGGACTTCAGAAACTCCATCTTCTCGTTGTAACGGGTCAGTTCCTCCTCAGTAACAGGAACCAGTTCCGCAACAGTAGCGGACAGTTCATCTTGGACACGGATATCGTCCATAGCTTCCAGTTCGGCTTCAGTCAGTTCGATGTCGGGAGTCATAGTTTCGGTGATGTCCACGGTGATGAGGTTGCGGAGGTCAGAAGCGGTGTCAATCATGTCGTTCATTGTGAAGATAGGTTAGACTAGGTTTGGGTTGGTGTCAACAGGTTCTTGCAACTTTTTTTAAAAATCTTTTACTTGGAACGGGCGAGGATGTCGAAAGCACGGCCATAAGGCTTGACTTTGCCGCTGGTGATGTTGGACAACCAGACACGGTTACCAGACTTGAAACCAGAGGTGGAGTTGGCGTGACCAATCAGAGCATTGATGTTATTGGTGAGCTGGTTACGTTGGATACGAAAGGACTTGACAAGATCGGTGAGGTTGAGACGGTGAGCATTGGCTTCCATGGTCTTGATGGACTTGAGCTGGAAGGCGAGGGTGTTGATCTGGGTCTTGATGGCGGTGGCGGAGTCAGAGTTCATCTTCATCGTGGGAACACTATAGTCTGGGAAAGGGTAACCGTCAAGCATTTCAGTCAATTTTTTTTATTTTTTTTGGATGTTGACCGCAGCAAGCTCTACGTGGTAGTATCCTCATTGTTCCACAGGAACAGTAGTGTCCGACACTTACAAGGACGATGGGGATTATCCTCTTTTTTTTGGAGTCCTAGCATGGGGGACCATGACCTGCGGTGATTACGTTAGTGTTAACGCAGATAAATTAAAATAAGGCTTGACGGTTGAAAAATGTTGACAAAGTGGATGCGGTATGGTAAACGTGGTGGGAATATAAAAAGCCGTCAAAGCAAATAAAAATCCTGTACCACTACAACCACACACTGTACACATCAACCGCAACAATATATAAATACACATATACACAATTACAAAAAACACCAGGAAAAAAATTGACAACCGCATCAAACACACGAATATATTTATTGTTTGTGCTTGTTGTGGTTAGCCATACGCTGCGCTTATAATTATTTTAATTGTACAAAGGTGTATATGTTGGTATGAGTAATTGTATAAATATCAAAATGGGTAAATGGTGGTAGGTTGGGTGATGGTATTATTACATTAGTGATTAATGGGTAGGGGTAAATAGTTGATAAAAGGGTGATAAAGGGAAGAATAGGGAGAATTGGTGTAGAATGGGTATAATAGATGATAATAATGGTATGTAGTAATATAATTATAGTGTATGAATAATATTAAAATGAATGAAGGTAGTATAGATATGAGGAATGAAGTGGTGAAGGTAATGAGTATAGTAAAGGAGATAATAAGGGGATTGTATAATAAGAGTTATGTGAAAGGAGGAGTGATAGGAGCTGGCAAGGTGGTGAAGGAGGATGAATTTAGTAATGTGTTGAGATATATAAATTATGAGCTAAAGCATAGGTTATATGATAGTGGGGTAATAGGATGTCCTATTGGGTTTGTTACATGGTTAAGAGATGGTAAAACGTATGGGGGTTATCATCCTGAGTTGAAGATAATAGTTTTGGATGCGTATAAGTATTTGGTAAGATTTGACGATAAGACTAAAGTGGATGTGTATAAGAATTTTAGTAAGATACTATTTGATGATATGCGTAGGACGATAGAGCATGAGTTAATACATCAGCAGCAGGATGTGAGGAGTGGTGGCAAGTTTTTTAATAGTAATAAGGGTAAGATTAGTGATGATGAAGTAAAAGATATATTGAAGAAGAAGTATTATGTTGCGCCGGATATGAGTGACGATGAGTTTATTAAGACTATAAAGTATTATAATGATGTTTCGGAGTTGGACACGTTTGCGAACAATGTTGCGGACGAGTATATACAGTATAAGATGAAGAAGGTACGAGATGATATACTTAAGGATATAAAGAGTGGCAATATAGAGCCTACTAATTATAGTGCGGAAGAGGTGCGGAAGATGGTATTGGGGGGTATACTAAAGAATAAGTATAACGGGTATAGCATAGGTTTAGAGATACAGAGAAAGTTGATTGAATTGAGTGATGGTTATGAATTATTGACGGTTGAAAATAAGAAGCGGTACTGGAAGTATTTATTTAAGGCGTTATTGGTTAATAGGTTTGAGCCGATGATATTTGTAAAGTGATATATTTTATTTATATAAGTTTGACGGTCATATTTATGATGTATATGAACAAATTGTTAAAGAATAAGTTAAAGCGGTTGATAATGGAAGTATTGATGGAGGAGAATTGGAGTAATTGGTCATTGATAATAGATAGAACAGGAAAGATACATAGTTGTGGGATGGACCATGCTAGTTGGATGGATAGTCATTGGAAGCCCAAGAGTATGGCGCCAGGGTATAAAATTAATGTGCAGAGTCATGGAGATGATGATCAGGTGTTGTATGTGGATGAAAGGGCTAATAATGGTATATTGCGTAAGAGGTTAGTTGCGTTTGCGGAGGACAATGGTATAAAGAGTATAGTGTGGACTAATAGTATTACACACAGGGGCAGATTGGAGCAATTATAGGTTATATTGAGATAATTTTAATTTATAGGGTTGACGGGTGCGTTTTGGTGGTGTAGGATGGTTGAATATATGGATGTTGTAGATAAAGTCAAAGTGGATGTATATAATAAATATAAGGTGACGGCTACGAATTGGATGTTGGAGGGTAAGAATGTTTGGCGGTTTAAAGGTAATCTATTAGATAGTGAGCCTGTTGGATTGGGTGTGTTTATGCAATATGCGATGGTGAAGAGTAAAGGTGATAAGGTGGATAGTAGTGTAATTGACAATGCGTTATATTTTAAGGGAGTGGAACGGTATTATGTAAGGGATGTTATGAATAGGGGTTTATTTAGGTTATTTAGTGGAATGCATATAGATGATGTAGTGTTTAATGATGCGTGGCAAATGTATAATAGAGACCCTTGGGATAGACGCTTCCCTAATTTTGTTAATGGAACTATTCAGAATGGATATAATGAGTTACCGTATAATGAGAGGTTGAAGTATGGGTATTGGGTATATTATAAGGATAGGGTTGCGAGCAGTGATTATAGTAAGGAGGATATTAGGCATAATATGAGGTATATAGATGAAGTACCGTTGTTGGTTTTGCATACAACTACTATTGAGGGAACGGTTGTTGCGTGTTTGGATGTAGTTGGGCAGAATAAGATATAATTAATTATTGTGTTGACGGACGGGTTTCTTAATATTTATACAGATATGAAAGAAGACCGTAAAGATTTAAAAGAAGTATTTGGTTATGCTGATTTGGCTGAAGTAATATCTTGGATATTGTTTGTTGTTACCCTTCCTGTTGTTGGAGCTGCGTTTTTGAATGTAGTGAAGATAATAATAACAATGATATTACCCAAGAAGTTAGTGAGTACCAGGGTTGGATATAGAAAAGGGACGATGCGGTTTGCGAATCCTAAGCGTAAACATTTGGATGTACAGAGGTATCCGGAGGAGTTATCTAATAAAAATTTTCTATTAGATTTTGTATATCCTAAAGTTGACTGGGCGGTAAAGAAGGCGGATCAATTGGCTGGTATGTATACAAGAATATTGGCTAAGATATTGAAGATGATACCTAAGTTTAAGGGTAAAAGTGATGAAGAGATGAAGCATATAGCTGTAACTGTGTATTATGCTATAACGATTGGGGCGATAATTAAGGTGGTGAAGTTATTGTTAATAAAGAAGGGAATGGCGGCTGATACTACTGCGATAAAGGCGGTAAAGGAGATAATAATGAATGGGTTAAAGACAGGAAGTAAGATACCAGGTTTAGATTTTGACAATATAGATGATAATACGGATGTAATGTTTTCTAGCAAGTCATTTGCGCCTATAACGAAGGAGATAACTGATGTAGTTGGAGTATATGGTAAGATATTTGAGGATGATAGTATTAATTATAAAGATTTTTATAGTGATTTGAAGTAAAGTTATAAATTATTGTGTTGACGGGAGCGGTTTTGGGTGGTAATATGGTACAATAAATGAACATTGTACCAATAATAGCTGATGGATCTTTAGTAAAGAGTCATACGGAGTACCCTATTACTAATCATAATTGGAAATTGATGACCAATGGTTTAGGGTTATGGGATTATTTGAATACATTGCAATTGATTGAATCTCCATATGCATTGATGAATTTTGCGGGTATTAGAGATTTTTATTTAAGACAAAGATATAACAGTTTAAATTTTGAACTTGACCCTTGGAATAGAAAATTTATAGTTATGCCGCCGAGTAGACAGATAGATACATCAAGAGTATATAGGTATTATAGTTATAGTAGTGTTAATCTTAATATAAATGTGGATGTAATTGTGACGACTGTGAGTAGAAGTAGAGTATACTGTGTGGATATAACAAAGATGTTATGACACTGAATGAAATATTGGGAAAATATCCTAAAACCAACAATGAATGGAATTTAGTATTTCCTTATGGAGAGCCACATAGTCTTGGCAAGAGAATTAGTTGGGATTACAATCAAATGTTAAATAATAGGGATATAGATATGATACCAGTATCTGTAGTATGTGATATTCATCAATATTCAGGTATTGACCAATTTTTTATTAGAAATATAGTTACCAGTGACAAATTTATGGGTGATAATGCTTATGATAAGTTGAATCCTTATAATAGTGACCCGTGGGGTAGAGAGATGATTGTGTATGTTGGTAATGTAGTACATCCGCAGTATGCTTATATAAAGAATAGGGAAAAGTGGACGGATAGTTATATTAGTTTATATTTTAAGGATATGGTGGCTAAGTATAGTGGTATGCATAACAATGATGAAAGTAGGATACCGTTGTTTGTTTTGTATACTACATTGGTTAACAGAGAAAAGGTGTATTGTTTGGATGTAATACAACATTAATTATTAGTCATTTGTATCTGATTGTAAAGTTACCGTGCCGTGTACTTCACATATGTCTCTTATTTGTTCTTCTGTGAAATTAAACATAGGATTTTCATAACATTCTAAGTCACCGCCTATATATTTTGGAAAACCTTCTAAAGTTTTTAAGTTATTGTAGCTACAAATATAATTACCATCAACTTTAGTAGGTCCGTGAGCTAATGATGTTAAATTGTTATAATAACAATAGAAGTTACCTTTGATATGAGTTTGAATTCCTTTTAATGTTACTAATTTATTGTTATTACAGACAAAACTACCGCCGACATATTTTGGTGCTCCTTCTAAATTAAATAATTGATTTTCATCACACCAAAATTCATCACCCACATAATCTGGACCTCCTTTTAATGAAGTCAATTTGTTTACAGCACAACTAAAACTACCACCTATTTTAGATGGGGAATTTTCTAATGTAATTAATCTGTTCATTGTACAGTTAAAAATGCCAGTTATTTCTAGGTCACGGAGTATGTCCGGCAACTTTTTAAAGTATAAATTAATTAAGGATACATTTCCTAATATTTTTTTAGTCATAAGTCATTTAATATAAGTATTATCATATTTATGAAGATATGGCGATATTACTCAAAGATTTATTATTTGAAGCGTTGAATAGTTCTATTGATTATGGTTATCATTATACCAGCAAAGAGAATTATGAGAAGATACAGAAAGAAGGGTTAAAGATTAATCAAAGAGAGAATTTGACCAATACATTTGGCAATGAATCTGATAAATCTTGGGTAAGAAATGCGTATGGTATGACGCCAATATTTCTTAGTTTAGAACCGTTGGAAAGATTTGGTCCAAGAAGACCAATGGGTAGTAGTTATGATTGGGTTTTATTAAAAGTTGATGTAAAGGGATTAGATATAGCGGCTGATTTGGGTTTGTTAATTGACCACGGTGCTTATATTGAAGAAAATGGATTTTGGTTTAAACGCAAACCTGAATGGTTAGGTTCTGATGATTATAGTTATGAAGATTTACAGGGTAGTGACACATTTGATTTAAACACAGTTATAAATAAGACGGGAACATTTGTTGTATTACAGGATATAGAAGCCAATAGGATACAAAAGATTAAACAACACAATAAATTTTCTTTGGGTGGTATAATTAATTATTTATCAAAGTAATAACATTTTATAATTATATTAGATGATAAAGTTAAAAGACATATTATTTGAACAGGAAGTTCCTGATATCTTTGTAGCTAGAAGAACTGAAGATAGAGCTGTAAGATATATTAAGAACTACATTAGGAATGGTAGTAAAGGCAAATTGAATATTAGTTATATGAGTTTGAAAAAGTTGCCAGATATATTAAATAATATGGAAATTGACGGTGATTTTGTTTGTGAGGGTAATTTTATTGAAACTTTAGAGAATTTTCCAAAGAGTGTAAGTGGTGCAATTAATTTATCGTGGAATAGACTTAAAAGTCTTGAAGGACTTAATATTGAAGTTGTTAATGCGGGTGATTATCCTGGTGAATCTTTTGATTGTAAGGGCAATCATTTGACAGATTTAAAAGGCGGACCTAAAGTTGTAAAAGGAAACTATAATTGTAGTGAAAATGATTTAATATCACTAGAAGGTTCACCTGAAAAAATTGAAGGTAATTTTTATTGTATTCACAATAAGTTAAAATCATTTGTTGGCGGACCTATTTTTGTTGCTAAAGATTTTAGTGGTGGTTTTAATGATTTAGAATCATTGGAAGGATTTCCTAAATTTATTGGTGGTAATGTATCTTTAATAGTTATGCATAAAATATTTACCGTACAACAAATTAGAGCAATAAGTGATGTTAAAGGAAGAATAGAACTTGTATGATTAAACTAAAAGATATACTTAAAGAAATTGTTAACGCAGACATCAATCAAATTGCGTCTACACTACAATTTAAACCGGTAACCAAGAAAAAATTGGTATACAAATATGTTGAAAATGGTAAGCCAGGCAATATGTCACCAATGACATATACACAATCAACAGTTCAACAACCTGTAGTTACTGATACTACAGATGGTAAAGAAACACAAAATACGGCTGAAGTTGGTGATATTATTTTTAGTGGTGCTACTGGAGAAAACTATGTAATCAAAGCTGCTAAGTTACCAAAGTTATATACTGGTACAGTAGGAGGAGATATTTACCCAGAACAATCACCAAGACAAGTTGCTTTGTATAGTGGAGAACCAGTAACATTTAAAGCTCCGTGGGGAGAAGATATGATAATTAAGCCTGGTGATTATTTGGTAAAAGACCCAGCCAATACTGGTTATTATAGAATTGCTAAAGTAGAGTTTGAAAAGACATATAATCCACTATGATTAAACTTAAAGACATATTGATGGAGATTAAGAGTGATGATGTTGCTTATCATTTTACTAAATTGTCTAATTTGGATAGTATAAAGAGGGATGGGTTGAAGCCAAGTATACCTAGTGATATGCCTACGGAAGAAGAGGGAGTATATTTGTTTAAGACCAAAGAAGGAGCAGAAGAGGCGTTTGAAAACTGGTATGGTGAAAGATATGCAGAAGATGTAGAATTTGTATTGTTGACGGTTGACATTTCAAATTTAAGAGTATTTTCTACACTTGCGGATTATGAATATGTATCATATGAACCAATACCACCGTCAAACATTATAAATGTAGAATATATATGATTAAACTTAAAGACATATTATTAGAAGCTAAATCACCGTCAATCTTTGTACCAAGAAGAATGGAAGATAGAGTTGAACGCATGATTAAAAATTATGTGCGTAATGGTAGCAAAGGTGATATAAATTTGAGTGGTACTGAAGGTAATGAATTAATAAAATTTCCAGAAATAATGAAGGGTATAACTGTAGATGGTAATTTTTATTGTTATTTTAATAAATTAACCACTTTAGAAAATAGTCCCAGAATAGTTACTGGTTATTTTAATTGTACAAATAATCAATTAACATCATTAAAAGGAGCACCTGAAAGAGTTGGTTTTTTTGATTGTAGTAATAATCAATTAACATCATTAGAAGGCGCACCAGAAATTGCATTTGGTGGATTTGCTTGTAGATTTAATAAAAAAGAATTTACAGAAGAAGATGTAGAAGCTGTATGTAATGTAAATGGAACAATATATGTATGATTAAACTTAAAGATATACTATTAGAAGCTAAAGCACCGTCAATATTTGTTCCAAGAAGAACAGATGATAGAGTTGAGCGGATGATTAAGAGTTACATTAGAAGTGGTCCACCACCCCACGGTGATTTGGATTTGAGTGATATGAATTTAGATAAGATACCAGAAATATTAAAAGGTATAACACTTGAAGGTAGTTTAAATATTAGTGTCAATCTTAAAATAAAGTCATTGGAAAATAGTCCATCAAAAATAATGGGAAATTTTAGATGTCATTCTATTGGAATAAGTGATTTTGTTGGTGGACCTGAATATGTTGGTCATAGTATGTGTTGTTATCATTGTCCTAAGTTAAAAAGTTTTTATGGTTCACCTAAACATATTGGTCCAGGCGGTTTTACAGTTGTTGTAGGACATAGATTAGAAGATATTTATGGAATACCAGAAGTAATTGAAGGTGATTTTAATATTTTTGCATCATCTACAAAATTTGACGAACGGGATATAAGACAAGTTTGTGATGTCAAGGGAAAAGTTGGTATTTTTAAAAGAGCAATTTCCTGAAAAAAGTTTTAAAAAAAGTTTGACGGCTGCGGTTCCGTGGTGTAAAGTCTTTGCATGGTTAATGAACTGCTGTCTTTCCAGAAGGGCAACGCCAAGCTTGGTAAGAACATTTTCACCTTCTCCATTGTTTCCGGCTACACCTGTCCGTTTGCCAAGGATTGTTTGGCCAAGGTTGACCGCATCACCGGCAAGTTGACGGATGGACCTGATACCCAATTTCGTTGTTTTTCTGCTTCCCAAGAGGCTTTGTTTCCTGCGGTTCGTAAAAGCCGTTGGGAGAACTTTGAAAAGATTCTGAATGCAATCAAGACTAATACTTTGGTTGAATTGATTCTTAACAGTATTCCCAAAAAGGCTACTATTATTCGTGTTCATGTTGCTGGTGATTTCTTTAGCCAGACTTATTTCAATGCTTGGATGGAAGTGGCTAAGAAGCGTAGTGATATTATTTTCTATGCTTATACTAAATCTATTGGTTATTGGGTTAACCAGCTTACTAACATTCCTAGTAACTTTAAGTTGAATGCTAGTTATGGTGGTAAGCAAGACAGTTTGATTGAACAGTACAATTTGAAGTATGCCAAGGTGGTTTATAGTGTTGAACAGGCTGGTAATCTTGTGATTGACCATGATGATACCAGTGCTTTTATGCAGGACAAGTCGTTTTGTTTGCTTTTGCATGGTGTTCAGCCTAAAGGCAGTGAAGCTTCTAAGGCGTTGAGTGTGTTGAAGAAGCAGGGTATTCATGGATATGGTAAGAAGAAGGAAGTTCGTGAGTTGGCGGTTGCTTAATTTATCTTAATAAGATTTGACGGTCATATATTTATTAAGATATATGATATGAGAGTGTTAAGAGATAATTTATATTTAGGCAATTTATCATTAACTGAATTACCAGATGTTATTCGTGGTATAACAGTGGAAGGTGATTTCTTTTGTCAAAATAATAGATTGACCTCTCTTAAAAACAGTCCAATGATGGTAAATTTTGATTTTACTTGCGTTGGAAATAAAATAACATCGTTGAAAGACGGACCACTTGTTATGCATGGTTCATATAATTGTTCTTATAATAAAATTACCACTTTAGAAGGTATACAAGAAAAGATTAATGGAGGTTTTGACTGTGTTAATAATAAGTTAACAACTTTAAAAGGTGGTCCATCATATATAAAAGCTGATTTTGTTTGTCATAGTAATATGTTGACCAATTTAATTGGTGGACCAACAACAGTAGGGAAATATTATTTTTGTAATGATAATAAATTAACATCATTAGAAGGTTCACCTGAACAAGTTGGTGGTAGTTTTATTTGCAGTAATAATAATTTAACTTCTTTAGTAGGCGGACCTAAATTTGTTGGTGAGGACTATATTTGTAATAATAATAAATTAACCAGTCTTGAAGGTATACCCCAAAGAATTTTTGGTAGATTTATATGCAGAGAAAATCCATATAAATTTACAGAAAAACAAATAAGGTCAATGAGTCAAATTAGAGGTAAAGTCTATCTTAATTGATTTAATTATTTGGTAAATTACAATAAATGGTTCATATTTATAATCATCATATATGAACTACACTGACTTTTTTCAAAATTTAATACAAGAAAACCGCAAACAAGCTAAAGAATTAGTTGTTCAAGGTAAGTTATCCCCAGAAGATTTTGAATTGTTACAAACTATTGACCCATCACCAACCAAAAAATATATGGGTTGGATGGCAAAACAGTGGATTAACAAAGAAACCAGCGGTATTGCAAGTAAAGATGATTTAAAGAATAAGATTGAAGAATATGACGCTTTCGTAACCAGTGGTAAAGCCAAAACAAAAGACATCTACCAATTTAAATCATTTGCTGATTTAAAGAAAGAAGTAGATGAATTGAACGCAATGGGAAGTGAATCCAAGAGTGAATTGCGTGATGATTATGAAATAGTAAGAGATGATGATAAATTGTTGATTGCAGTACCTCATAGTCATGAAGCTAGTAGATATTTAGGTTTAAGTAAGTTTACATATAGAGATTGTGAAGGTGGTGGTAAAGATAGTGCATGGTGTACAACTTATAAAGCACCAGACCATTTTAACGGTTATTATTTTAGACAAGGTGTTACTTTTTATTATATAAAAGTAAAAGACCAAGGTACAATTGATGATTTAGAAGCAGCATTTCCAGAAAAAGAAGGTGCAATGGTTGTTGTAGCACTATTAGTAAATAACAAAGGTAAATTATTCGACGCCTATGATGGTGAAGATTCTCAATTAACATCCAAGCAAATTGCTACATTTAGAAAAATTGTTCAAATTTAATATAAAATAAATTAACTTTTCCTTGATTTTTATTCCTTGACTTAATATTTATTTATTGACAAGGAGATAATAATTATGGAGAATATACAACACGACTACTTTATATGGGAAGAAAACAGTTATATAGAACAAAAGAAGAACGACAAGAACAACAACGAATCCGTTCATTGCGACACTATAACAAAAACAAAGAACGACTCAACGCAGAAAGATTGGAGAGATATTACAGATCCAAAGGAAAGAAAGAAAGCATACAAGAAAGCTTGGCATCAAGAAAATAAAGAAAGACTAAAGATTAAATCTAAAATTTATCGTGAAGTTAATAAAGAAACAATAAAAATAAAGAAAAAAATCTATTCTAAAGCTAATAAGGAAAAAGAAAATGCACGGAAGAAAAAATGGAGAGCAGAAAATTTAGATAAAGTTTTAAAACAAAATAGAAAAAGAAAAAAAGAAAGAAGAAAAGAAGACATTCAATACAAACTTTGTGATGCATTAAGACATAGATTATATATTGCAATTAATAATAATCAAAAAAAAGGAAGTGCAGTAAAAGATTTGGGTTGTACAATACCAGAGTTAAAAGTTTATTTAGAATCAAAATTTCAACCCGGAATGACTTGGGATAATTGGACTATTGACGGTTGGCATATAGATCATATAAAGCCATTATCTAATTTTGATTTGACAGATAGAAAACAATTTCTTGAAGCGTGTCACTACACTAATTTACAACCACTTTGGGCTAAAGATAACTTAATAAAAAGAGATAAGTTAATATAATTGTTGTATATTTATAACAATAGAATGATTAAGTTAAAAGACATATTATTAGAAGCTAAGTCACCTGATATCTTTATTCCTCGTAGAATAGAAGATAGAATTGATAGATATGTTAAAAAACATCTTCGTTATAATAGTGATGAAGATTTAAAATTAAGACATTTAGATATAGTAGAATTGCCAAAATCATTAAATGGTATAACTTTAAATGCTGGTTTAAGTTGTTCTTATAATAAGTTAACAACATTAAAAAATTCCCCGAGAGTTGTAAATGGAAATTTCTGGTGTACTGAAAATCAATTAACATCATTGGAAGGTGCGCCTAGAATTATTAAGGGAAATTTCAGTTGTGCTAGTAATAAAATAACATCATTAGATGGTGGACCAGAATATGTAGGTTATGGGTATGATGTAAGCCATAATTTATTGACCAATTTAAAAGGTTTACCAGAACATTTGAATGGTAATTTTATTTGCACTGATAATAAGTTAACATCATTGGAAGGTTGTCCTAAATTTGTTGATGGACATTTTTATTGTAACGGTAATTTAGTAAAGTTTACAGAAGAACAAGTAAGAGCAGTATGTGATGTAAAAGGATATATAATTCTATGATAAAGCTTAAAGACATATTATTAGAGTCTGATATCTTTATTCCTAGAAGAAGAGAAGACAGAGCTATTCGTTATGTTAATGATATTGTCAAACAATATATTAAAAACGGTGGTGAAGGCAGTTTAGATTTTAGTTCATTTGGATTAAGAGAATTGCCTCCAATATTAAAAGGTATCACTGTTATGAACGGTTATTTTGATTGTTCAAATCAGGATAATACCAATCTTCACAGTGATAATCAAAGCAAGAATATAATAAAAACTTTAAAAAATTCACCTAAAATTGTATATGGAAATTTTTATTGTCAGAATATTGGATTAGAATCATTAGAAGGTGGTCCTGAATTTGTTAACGGTGAGTTTAATTGTAGTTATAATAAATTAACTTCACTAGAAGGTATACCAAAAACAGTAGGTGGTGATTTATATATTACAAACAACCCGGTCAAATTTACTAAAGAACAGATAAGAGCTGTATGTAATGTAAAAGGTAATGTATTTGTATGATTAAACTAAAAGATTTACTATTAGAAAATGATACGCCTAATATCTTTATTCCTAGAAGAATTGAAGATAGAAATGTTCGTCTTAATCAATTGACGCAAAAAGAAGTCAATAAAATTGTAGATGAATACAATAAAAAGAAAGGTAGTGAAGGATATTTTAATAACAATTTATTTATAAGTGGAGAAAGTGAAGATGGTGATGATAGTGATTTGACTTTAGATGGTGAGTTTGAAATACCAAATACATTAAAAGAAGTAAGGGAAAGTTTGTTTTTATCTGACAGCAATGTAACTAAATTACCAGATAATTTAAAAATTAAAGGGACTTTAAATGTTTCAGTTTGTCGTAAGTTAAAAACATTACCAAGAGGATTAATTGCTAATCATATTGATGCAACGGAAAGTGGAATAACTGATATACCAGATGATTTACAATGTAATTATTTAAATTTACCACTTACAAAAATAAAACAGTTACCGTTATTTAAGAATTATATACAAAGTATTGATTTAGAAGGTTGTAAATTATTCAAAACATTACCAGTTGGATTTACCGCCGGTAATCTTGAAATTAAAGAAAGTAATTCATTTGTATCAATTCCTAACAATACTAACTTAAAAAGACTTGAAATTGCTGAATGTCAAAAATTCACTTCAATTGGTAATAATTGTAGTATTGATACATTAGTAATTAGCTATCAGTGTGATAACTTTACTATTCTGCCAACTGATATTAAAATAAATAAATTACATAGTGTATATGATAGTGTTTTCAAAACACAGCTGATTAATAAATACAAAACCAAACCAAAAGTTATAACTGCGTTAAAATCAATGTATCCTAATATAAAAGAATTTTATTTATTTTGGAAATAATATATGATTATATTGATTTTTTGATTTCAAAATTTCCGTCTCTGTTTACTACTCCAATTTCCATTTTATTTGTTTTGGGGTTGGTTCTTATTACTTTTATTTCCCCTTTTTGTTTATTGTACCAACCATCTACTGACCATCCATCTTTTTCTAAGTTTTTTAATTTAATTCTATGATGGATATTTATTGAACCTACACCTTCAGATTGTAATTCGGTTATACATTCAATTATCAATTCTTTAAGTTCTTGTTTGGTCATATGTTATATAAATAGTCAAATATAGATTTACTTTACTATATTTATATAGATGATTATCTTAACTGTTGTCGGTTTAATTCTTTGGTGTAGTATCTGTGAATGGAGTTTACATAAATTTGTAATGCATAAACCACCATTTGGATTCACTTATGCATATAATGCACATACCAAAGTACATCATAATGTATTCAAATATGATGAAACTTACCACGCACAAAATAATGAAGATATAAAAACAATACCAATGGCAAAATGGAACGGTATTGTAATTGCTACTTTAGCTGGATTACCAATGTTTGTATTTGGATATAAAATGTTTCTATTAACTTTTACCGTCGCTTTTTGTTATTATCTAACTTATGAATTTATACATTGGTGTATGCATTTACCCAAGAGAAGAGGGGTAGAATATAGATGGTGGTTTATAAAACTAAACGGTCATCATTTATTACATCATAGATATATGCATAAAAACTATAATGTTGTTCTGCCATTCGCAGATTGGTTGTTTGGTACACTATTATTAAGAAGCCCAATAAAGTTTGGACAATGTAAAACTACATATTGTATACCAGATGTTCAACCCAAACAGATTATTTGATTAAATTTGGTTTACTATTTTAAAGTGTGATTGATGTAATTCAAATAATCATTATAATCTGTGAATATTCTATCAAATATAAATAGTGTTCCTGGTGGATTTGGTTTTTTGGATTTTTTATAAAATGGGTCAGTTTCAGTAACAATTACAACAATATGTGTTGGTGGTTCTCTTTTTTGAACTTCTATAACATACATATTTAATAAAATTGGAACTTTATTTTTTGTTAACTTTATTTTTCTTTTTGGTTCAAAAATAGCTAACGCACCTTTGCTTCTTTTCCAATCTCTAATTAACCTACGAAGATTTCTTTTTACTTCAGGTGGTAACTTTTTTTTATCTCTTAAAAATGCACTATTAACTGTAACTCTATCACCTAAGCTATGGTCATATCTTAATGCTATTTTTGTAGTAGCTTCGTTAATATTCATATTTAATCCAAAATGAGTTCAATGTTATTGTAATTATTAGTAGTTACAACGCCTTCCATCAATTTATTGTATTGGTTTTCACCGATTTCTTCAGTAACAATTCCGATTTTATCAAAATAATCACAAGATTCAGCAAAAGTCATAGGTTTATTTTCCATCAAAACTTCGGCAACACACTCTTTGACCAGATTTTTGAGTTCGCTCTTCTTAATCTTCATAGTTATAAATATACCACCTCACAGAAAAAAGTCAAGAGTTTTTTTAATTTATAAACAGGGTAGTTTTAAATTAGTTGACTATTTATTTAATATATGCAACAATTAATAGTAATAGACAAGAAAACTGGTAAGAAAAAGATAGTAAATGTACCCAGTCATAATTTAGCCGTTAATCAAGTTGGATGGGATAGTCACGGCGGATACAATGATTATGCTAATGCATTGAGTCCTTTATTATATTTGGATGCAGGTAGAGTAGATAGTTATAACACCAGTAGTTACACTGGTTTGCCTGTAAGTACAACAACTTGGATTGATGTTGCTAGTAGTGGTAGTGCTCAAAATGGTACATTAACAAACGGTGCATATTATAGTAGTGATAATTTTGGTACAATGAATTTTGTTAGTGCTAGTAGTCAATGGGTAAGTGTACCAGATTTGGGAAGTTTGCCTAATTTTACAGTAATTACATTTGCAAAGTTTGACGTATCTCCAGTTACAGGTACAAATGCATTAGTAACAAATAGATTTACCGGAGCAGAATCTTATGTTAATTTCGCAATCGGTTCATTTGGATTGGATAATAAAATTGTCGGTGGATTTTGGACAAATGTTTTGGGATGGAAATATCCAACTGGATATACAGTTAGTTTAAATACTTGGTATATGTTTGGTGTATCATATGATGGTAGTACAATTAGATTTTATGTTAACGGTGCGGAATATTCAAATACCGCAGTTAGTACAACAGTTGGTACAAGTGGACAAGGAATCAATATTGCTAAAAGATGGGATAGTAGTGTCGCAGGTGATTTCTTTGATGGTATGATACCAGTAGTGTTAATATATAATAAAAAATTATCAGCCAGTGACATCACTTTGGTTTATAATCAGTTTGCTCCAAGATACAGATTGTCCTAAAGGTCCAAAAATTTTTTAAAAAAAGTTTTGACTTCTGGAATTTCTGTGGTATCTTGTTAGGAATGACTGAAATTCAATCTAAAACCGATACCAAGTCCAAGGGACAGACAAAGATTTACTATGCAACCAATAAGTCTGCGTCCGAAAAGGGTTATATCAAGATTGGTGAAACCAAGTATGTTGATGTAAATCGTCGTATGGACGAACTGTCACGAGCAACTGGTGTTTACGATCCGTTTTATCTTGTTAAAGAATTTTATGCAGATGATCTTATCAAGAAGTTGAATAAGTCTTCTAACTTGGATAAGGTTTTCCACAAACACTTGATGAAACAAGTGGATGTTCACGGTAATCCCAAGTATCCACGGGTTAATGATAAACGTGAATTTTTCAAAATTTCTGTTGAAGAAGCAGATTCTGAATGGAACAATCTGTTGTATGGTATCAACCGTCTTTATAAGTTTCCTGTTCGTAGTGAACAAAAGGAAGCGGTTGACATGACATACGACTATTTTTCCAATGATAACTATACATTTCTTTGGAATTGTAAGTGTGGATTTGGAAAGTGTTTCACTACATATCAGTTGATCAAACGGTTCAATCGTCCGATGAATGTTTTGATCTTGACTAGCAAACCTAGTGTTGAAGATAGTTGGAAATCTGACATGGAAAATCATATTGATTTTGTCAATTTCAATTATAATTACATTCGTGATGAAAAGGTTGAACTGGTTGCAGATGAAGTGAATATTGTGTTTGGATCATTTCAAGATGCAATTGGAAAGACTGATGAAGATGAAATGAAAGACAAGTGGAAATCATTGTTGAAGAACAAGTTTGATTTGCTTGTTGTGGATGAAGGTCATTATGGTGCTTTCACCGAAAATGCGATTAACTTTATCAAGAAAGTGGATCATAAGCACAAGTTGTTGTTGAGTGCAACACCTATGAAAATGCTTTTGAGTGGTGATTTTGATTATCAGAATACATATACGTTCACCTATGTTGATGCACAGTTGATGAAACGTAATTATCCAGATAATGATGCATATAAGTGGATGCCTACCATGAATATGTTCACTATGGATATTGGAAGTCGTCTTGGTGATGATATGGTTCATTATAAAAATGAAGAAAATGGTACGTTGAATAAGTTCTTTGGTAGTGATGACGGAGAAAAGTTCAATAATCAGTCTGCTGTATATAAGTTTCTTGATCTGTTGGCTACTGAAGATAGCAAGGTTTTTTCTTCACCTTTTAATTTGGATATTACCGCAGGTAAGTTGAATCATACCTTCTGGTTTCTTAACAGCGTCAATTCTGTTATGGCTATGAAGAAAGTGTTGAATAACCATTATTTCTTCAAGAAGTACCGTGTTATTGCTGCGGCTGGTGATAACGACAATGAAGGTAATGATACTATTCAATTGGTTCGTGATTGTATTTATAAAAATCCTTTGACCATTACGCTTAGTTGCGGTAAGTTGAATACTGGTATTACTATCAAACAGTGGGATGGAGTGCTTATGTTGGATGATACTGTTAGTGCAGAATCATACTGGCAGACTGCATTTCGTGTTGAACGACAAGATTCATCTGCAAACAAAACTGATTGTTTTGTGTTTGATTTTAATCCTAATCGTTTTCTTAAAGTAACTTATGATTACTGTCAAGCAACTGCGAAGAAGGGACAGTCTACATCTTCTTCTATTCGATCTTTTCTTGATACTATGAAAGTATTGAGTTACAGTGATAATAAGTTGGTTAAGATTGATCCAGATAATTTTGAAAAGATTATCATTCAAAGTATTGATATTGACAGTCTTAGCCAGAAATATTCTTCGGATCGAATGGTAAATCCTTATGTAGATCTTTCTGATGAATCTATTGATATTCTGAATAATATCTTTTCAAACTCTTCAAAGAAGGTACTTGTTACAAAGGTTATGTCTTCTTATTATAAGAACGGAAAGAATTTTGCTAATAACGGAAATGGTTCAAAGATGGGACAACGTGCAATGAAGAATGAAATTCGTGAACGTATCAATAAGGTTATTGAAATTACGAGACATATTCCTACATTTTTGTATCTATCAGATAATCCTACTGTTAAGATTGAATCAGTAGAAAATATCATTAATAATGGTAATACCGATCTTTTCAAGGAAGTGGTAGGTATTGAACTTTATCAATTTGATCAGTTGGTAAAGGAAAAATTGATCAATGTTTCGTTCTTGAATAAGGCTATTGAATCTTTCAAGTGTTTCTCGAAAGTTTAAAAAAAAGTTTGATTTTTTTAAAAAATGTCGTAAGATCATCAGATATGAAGGTTGAGATCGAAAACATTAAAAAGCAACAACGGATTGTATCCAAGCTGAATTCTCGTTCAGATATGGAAATCTACACTCCGTTGGGGCTTGTTCGTGAAATGTTGGATTCACTTCCTAGTGAATTGTGGACAAATCCGAATTTGACATGGTGCGATCCTTGTTGCAAAAGTGGAATGTTTTTGTCTGAAATTGTTATCAGACTTTATGAATCACTTCGTAGTTGGGAATCGGATGACAATAAGCGATACAATCATATTGTTAATAATATGATTTACGGGTTTTGTTATACAAAGATTGGACATCAAATCACTAAAAAGGTAACCAATGTCAATAATATTGGTTTTATTGACTTGGAAAACTTGAAGTTGAAGAAGAAGTATGATGTGATTATTAGTAATATTCCGTTTAATGATTCCAAAGATAGCCGTCAAAACAATGCTAAACAAAATATCTACCACAAAATCGTAGAATATTTGTTGAATCGTTCTACATACCTTATGGTTACTATGCCAAATAGGTGGATGTTGCAGGAACGTATGAATGATTTTCGTAAGAAAGTGTGTTCATCTGGAATTAAATTCATCAATACAGTTGATGGTGTAAAACACTTTGGCAATGATATTCGTGGTGGTATTTCTTATACATTCATTGACCACAATTATAAAGACAGTATTTTGACCTACAACAATAAACAGTATGATGCAAAGAAGATTCTTACCAAGTATGACAAGTTGGTTTTGTTGAAGGATGATATTGTATACAACATTCTTGATAAGATGTGTAAACATATGTCTTTGGCAAATATGTTATATAATACTACTACATTTGATGTTAAAACCAATGATAAGAGGTTAACGTTTGATGTTGGAAATGTAAAGTGTAAGGTTTCATCTAAAAATGAAAAGGATTCTACTAAAGTGAATTATTCAGAATCAATTGGTTATTATAAGTATATTGATTCTTCGATGATTCGTTGTAGGGAATTGCTTCCAGCATATAAGGTTGTTTTGCCAAACGTGTGTGGTAGTCAGTTTGATTGTTATAAACCAAAGGATATTGTTTTGTTGAAATCCAATGAAATTTGTAATGCATCTTTTGGATTCTTCAGTTTTGATACAGAAGAAGAAGCAATCAATATGATCGGTTATCTTAATTCAAAGTTGATTACATATATCTTTTCTTTGTTTAAGTTTAAACAACATATTAATGCACAAAACTTTGATTTTATTCCATGTATTCCTATGAATGTTAAATGGGATGATGAAAAACTATTTGCATATTTTAACTTGAATAAAGAAGAAATGGAATATATCATTAATCTATGAATTTAGAATCCTTATTTTTAAAACCAATTGATAAACAGGTAGCAGCTAAGATGATTATTAAGAATCATTATAGTCATGCTTGGACTAGTTGTAGATATGCACTGGGTGTCTTTAGTAAAGGTGATGACCATCAATGGTATGGAACATCAGAAGATGAACTACTTGGTGTAATTGTATATGGATTTCCAGTTGGAAGACATGTAGCTACAAACATATCACCGTTGGTTACAAAAGATAATGTGTTGGAATTGACACGGTTATGGATCAAAGACAGTACACCAAAAAATACTGAAAGTTATGTAATTTCATTATCATTTGATTGGTTGCGACAAAATGATAAAGATATCAAGGTATTGGTATCTTATGCCGATCCTAGTGCAGGACATTTGGGTAAAATTTATCAAGCAACCAACTGGTTATTTCAAATTACTACTTGTAATGAAGATGTATTATATAGTATGGATGAAAAACAGACATGGATGCATCCGAGAACAGTAGTGGCTAAATATGGTAGTCGTGATCCAGATAAACTACCAAAACCATATTATGTTAAAAACAATCCACCAAAGTACAGATATATTTATATTTTGACTGATAAAAGGGAAAAGAAGAAAATCGTTTCAAGTTTAAATCATGAAGTATTACCGTATCCAAAACAAATAACTTATGTAGAAACGATTAAACAAGTTCAGTAGATAATAATTTATTTATTTTTGTTGTAACATTATATATTTATAATGTACATATGACTAAATCTGAACTAAAACAAATCATTAAATCTCTTATTGTTGAATCTATCAACGAATCAAAAAATTCTGTATCTATTAAGAAAACCAAGAAATTAAAAGAACAAGAAGAAACTGATGAATTACCAATGGACCCACAAGCTTCTGCAGAACCAGATGCAGGTGAAGTAGAAGGTCCAGAAGTACCAGAAACAGCAGAAGAAGGTGAACACGCTGATTTATTGGCACAAATTGATAATATTCAACAAACTCTTGCAGATTTAAGAGCTAGTATACAACGACATTCAATTGGTAAAGAGGAAACTGGCGAAGAAGAAGTTGGTGGTGAACCACAATTAAATGGTGAACCAGAAGACGAACAAGTATAATAAGTAATTTACATAATTATGATAAACCCCATCATTTATTTGATGGGGTTTTCTATTTATAGTCATGTCAACAAAAATATACATAGATTGGCAAGACAACGATGTTCTCTGGAATGATGAAATACGAGAATGGGAAAATGTCTACTATATTATTTATGATTTAGGCGGTGCAAGAGATCCTAGAGAATGGTGTGATCATCCATTTGACAATTACGATAATGAATGTAAGGTTAATGAAATAAGAGACCAATTACAAAGAAATCTGGATAGAATCAGTGAACAGTATAAACAAAAACTGATAGAAGTTATGATACAAATGGGTGAAAATAAGTTCAAAGACAAAAAAACACTGACCAATAAAAAGAATGTAAAGATTACCGTTGAGGATATTCAAACAATTGCCAAAGAAGTAATTGTAAAATTAGAAGAACTAAAACAATAACATTCACTATTTATATTTTATATGTACACCATCACTTTAGATACCGCAAAAAATTTTGAATGTACCTTGAAAATACAAGGTGCCAGTTTAACCAAATCCAAAGTAAACTTGGTAATTGAATCAAATGACATGGATATACGATGCAGAGGCACTATTACCGAAAAAGGTAAAGTAAGCATTCCAGTCAAAAAATTAAAAGGTATACTAGAAGAAAACACAAAAGGTAAGATGTACTTGGAAGTAATTGCAGAAGATAGTTACTTCACTCCCTATAAAACAGATTATGTTACCCAACTAAGTAAGAAAGTTAACTTAGAAGAAAGTGTAAGTGTAACCGATGTAAATCAAACCGTAACTGCTGATATATCTACTAATCATCCAGAAAATATAATTAATATATTAAAAGAAAATAATGTAGATATATTTGACATTAGTCATAAATCCAAAGCGTCACAATTGATTCAATCATATATTGTTAAAAACAATGTTAAACAACAAGAATATAATCAATTGATGGAAAAAATACTAAGTCAATTAATAACCGTGTTATAATATGCCTTACGATTTAACAAATAATAAAATAAGCGAAACTTACGGTAGAGTAGTACAAGTAGTTTCTGGCAGTTATTATGACGGTTTTGGCAATCTATTACCTATTGGTACTAGTAGTGTAGTTATTACCGCTAGTACCGCACATTTCGCAACAACTGGTAGTAATACTTTTATCGGCGATCAAATAATTAGTGGTAGTTTAACGGTAATTAACGGTATTACAGGCAGTTTATATGGTACAGCAAGTTGGGCGCAATATTCAACAAATGCGATTTATTCACAAAATGCTCAAGATATTCTAATTTATGTCAAAAATACAAGTGGAGCAATTATACCAAAAGGTAAAGTTGTAAGAATCGTAGGTGCAGATAATAGTAGCAATAATCCAACAGTTGAATTAGCAGATTTTTTAAACGAATTTGATTCCGCAAATACTTTAGGTTTTACAAATGAATCACTTAGTATCAATGGTTTTGGTTATGTAATGACCGAAGGTAAATTACTTAGTGTTGACACCGGAGATTTCACAAGTGGTGATTTGTTGTATCTATCAAGTAGTGGAACTATTACAAATGTTACTCCACATCCACCTTATCACGGTGTAAGATTGGGTCAGGTAATTCGTTCTCAAAATAATAACGGTAGTATTTATGTACGAATAGACAATGGTGCAGAATTAGACGAATTACACAACGTTGTTGATACAAGCACATCAAGTAGTTATGGTGATTTATTAGTTAAGAGTGGTAGTTATTGGACTAATAGTAAAAATTTAACTGGTAGTTATACATTATCTGGCAGTTTTACAACAAATGACGGAATTACTTGTACATCTTTAACATCGTCAAATCAATTAATTAGTAGTTATTTAATATTAAGTCAAGTATCATCATCATTAAATTTCTCAAATGATGCATCTGCATCTGTAGGTGGTGTTCCATTGGGAGGTTTGTATCGTAATGGAAATGTAATTCAAATCCGATTAGTATAAAATTGTCTCTTGACTTTTTCTAAAAGTCTGGTAAGGTTGACGGTATGAAAACGAAGATTAAGGTCCGTAAGAGTTGGGGACTTTTGAATCCCTGCACCAGAAAAATCAATTCTGTCAAGGTTTATTCTCGAAAAAATAAATGGGGAAATCGGCTTGACGGCGAGTGAACTCTGGTTTAAAGTGTTTTCACGATGAACGAAACACGAATCGCAACCAACAAAGTGACCGTAACCAAGCCTGTTTCAATTGAAGGTGACCTCTACATTGAAGTTTCCGTTCCTAATGGATGGGATGACGTAAAGAAACTGGTTAATAAAGTCATCGAAGTCAATAATATTGATTTCTGTTACACTGGTTGGAACTCAGATAAAT